>BNJS01000845.1_pt1 | contig 193402 bp, 266 predicted proteins | sample 8540461 | NCBI WGS metagenome assembly BNJS01 (sample SAMD00202454, study PRJDB9452) | human saliva metagenome | isolation source: human saliva | place: Japan
ATCGCGAGCAGTCAAAATTAAAAGTAAATACTCTTGCAGATAACTTTGAATTAGGGTATAATTTTAGATATAATCTTAAAAAAATGAAAGGAAAAATATGGACGAAGGTTCAAAAGGATTTAAACAATAACATTAACATTAATATTAACCAACCAAACCTTTGAGCTGACACTAAAACAATCAATGGAATTGCTTATTTCTTGATTACTTGGTTTTTTAGGTTGGCTTGGTGTTCATCGATTTATGCGAGGTCAAATTGGTATGGGTGTACTATATATCTTCACAATTGGACTTTTTGGAATCGGTATGACGATTGACTGGATTATGGCGATTGTGTATCTTTTCGAAATGGATCAAAATAACGAAATTCATTTTGTTAACGGTAAATACGCAAAAAGTTCAAAAAAATAGTTTCGAAAAATAGTTTTGAAAAATTGTAAAATCGCTCAAAATTAGGCGATTTTATTTTTTTCTTGCTTTTTTTAAAAAACTTTGGTAAAATAGTAATCAGTATGAGTATTAGTGTAACAAGGAAAGACCAGAAAGAAGCTAACGAAAACATCATTCGTCGCTTCAACCGAAAAGTTCTACAAAGTGGAGTTTTGAGCGAAGCTAAAGCGTCAATGCGATTTTCAAAGCCTCTAAGCAAGGTTGAACGACGTAAAAAAGCAATCGTTCGAAATCAACGCCGTGCTGAAAAAGCACAAAAAATGCGACTTGGTATTCGCTAAAAATATAAATTCCAGTCGAAAGGCTGGATTTATTTTGGAATGATGAAAATGCTAAAAGAACAAATAGTGGCAGAAGCTCGCAGTATTGTAGAAAAGTATGAGTGGATTTTCGCAAAAACTTATGCTAAAACAGCACCACACGAATACGCACTGAGCAAAAACAACGGTGAAGATAAGGATTTAGAAAGGCTCGCAGAAATAATTGAGAAGTATGGAGAAACTGAATATTTTTATGGGCATAAAGGTAAATATTTCTACATCGACGACTTGAAGTATTGGGGGTTAAAACCTAAACACAAAGGTGTCTGGAACTTAAATAGAGGAAAAGGAGATTTGTTTTACGGAGAACAAAAACCTAAGTCCCAATCGAGAGAATAGTTTTTATTTTAAAAAGGAGGAAAAATGTTAAAAGAACAAATTAACGCAGATTTAAAAACTGCGATGCTTGCGCGAAATGCTTTCGAAACTACAGTTTTGCGCGGATTAAAAGCTTCAATTTTAGATGAAGAAGTGAAGCTTGGAAAGCGTGAAGAGGGCTTGGATAATTCTGAAATCGAAACGCTAGTTGCGCGAGAAGTAAAAAAGCGTAAAGAAGCAGCAAGTTTATTAGATGAAGAGCGTGCTGAAAAATGAACTAAAAAGAAGCTGAGATTCTTTCGAAATATTTACCAGAAATGGCGAGTAAAGATGAAATTCGCGCAGCCGTAAAAAGCTGAAATTTCAGCAATGGGTGAAGTTTCGATCAAGCAAATGGGTGCAATTATTGGCAAAATGAAAGCAAAATTTGGTAATTCTGCCGATGGTGCAGTTTTGGCTAAAATTGTGAAAGAGGAGCTTTCGTAAGTGATTATCGCAATCACAATGCGATATGGCCTTTCTGAAAAGAAAACTGGAAAATACTGGATAGACGCAAATACGAAAAAGGTTTTCGAAAATTTAGGGATCTTATTATTTCCGGTTTATTCTTCAAAACAAGCTTCAAAAATTGCTAATTTATGTGATGGGTTGATTATAACTGGAAGCCCTATTCATATTGATGCAAAAAAATATGGTAAAGATAATTTAAATCCAATTGATAATAAAAATCAAGAAATTGATAAACTTGATTTTACGCTAATTAAAAAGAGTTTTATAGCGTTAAAAAAAGCCGATTTTGGGAATTTGTAGAGGGATTCAGGTTTTAAATGTTTACTTTGGCGGAACTTTTAAACCAGAAAATAGAAAAATCATCAGATTCCAATTAAAGAACGACATAAAGTTAATATATCACCAGATTCAAAAAAATTTACGAGTATTTTTAAAAGCAAATAGTATTTTTGGTGAATTCATTACATAGTCAAGCTATTGAAGATTTGGCGGAAAACTTTAAGGTTACGGCAAGGAGCGATGATGGTATTATTGAAGCGATTGAGTTTGAAAATATTATTGGAGTTCAATGGCACCCTGAGCATATGCTAGATTATGGTTTTTTCGATTTTTTTGTAAAAATATGTACTAAAAAAATAATCACTACTGAGTGGTTATTTTTAGTGTTGACTTTTATGGAGGGTGCTATAATCAAGGTATGAAAAAGCATAAACTTTATGAAGGATTTACAATTATTGAAGTTGTTTTAGTGCTCGCAATTGCTGGATTAATTTTTTTGATGGTATTTTTAGGGTTGCCGGCTTTACAACGGAGCCAGCGCGACACAGCGCGAAAGTCGTGGTCTTCAAGCTTAATTGCTAATTTAGAAAACGCTCGTTCTAATAATAAAGGTTCTATTCCTTCATTTGGGTTAGCAAGAAATCAAACAGGCTACTATAATCTGCGAAAAGATAAGGATAAAGAAGTTGTTAAATATATCCCAGAATCATCAGAAATAGAAGATGTTCAAGTTTTCAATCGGTTTAATGGTGGTGATACTAGTACATACGGTAGTGCATTTTTTATGAATTTACCCGTTAGAAGTAACGAAGCTTATATCATTTTAGGTGGCCAGTGTGAATCGCAATCAGTTAATTCTAATTCTGGTTATTGGTCTGAACATTCGGAAGAAGGCACAACTGGATATGGATTTAGGGAGGGAAGTTTTAATTCTGTAGCGGTTTTGATGTCTCTTGAATCTGTCAAATCTCAAGATAAAAATCAAAATAGATATCCTAATTACTGTATAGACAGTATGGGTTTGAATAATACTCAATGGTGGTGATTAGATAGTATTTTTCAAATAAAATAATTTGAATTTTATTTCCGAAAAGGCGATACAATAGAGCTATGAAAAGATATGAGTTCTATTATTGGTAAGTTTAGTAAGAGCTTGCTTAAAAATATTTATATCTGGTGTCGCTCTAAGGCGTGCTAGATTATGATTTTTTCGCAAAAATGTGCGCTAAAAATAATCACTACTGAGTGGTTATTTTTAGTGTTGACTTTTGGGGGGGGGTGCTATAATCGAGATATGAAAAAGCATAATCTTTATCGGGGTTTTACAATTATTGAAGTTGTTTTAGTGCTCGCCATTGCTGGGTTAATATTTTTAATGGTATTTCTTGGGTTGCCGGCTTTACAACGGAGCCAGCGGAATACTGCTCGAAAGCAAGATTATTCTAAAATTGCTTCAGCAATACAAACATATAAGGCAAATAACAAAGGTGAATTTCCAACTTTCGAAAAGGTTGGTGAGCGAACTGGGAATATTTCTCCGATTGGAAAAGGTGTTTTGGCTCAATATTTAAAAGAAACAAATATTATTGATGGATATATGATAATACATAAAGATGCTTGGGGCTGGGGGGATTATTTTGATTATGGTCCAAATACAAAAAGCTTTGGAGCAAATTTTGCTGGACCTATAACTGAATGGAAAAATGGCGATGATAAAAGATATTATGATATAGCCTTCATAATGATTGGAGCTAAGTGTACTGATAAAAAAAGTGAAGAATGGGGTGGTTTGATTCCAGAAGAAAAAGAAGGAAGTGTTGCTATTTTTGGCTATCTTGAAGGTCTTGGTAGGGGAAAATATTCAAGAAGGGCTAATTATTGTCAAGATTTCTAACTTTTTAAATTTTTTTATGCTATAATATAAAAAGTATATAATTTAAAAAAACAAAAAGGAAATCAATGATTGTATTTTTTTGGTCCAGCAGGTGCTGGTAAAAAGCGTTCAAGGTAATTTGTTAGCCGCGCGAAATGATTGGCGTTGGCTTGGAGCAGGGGCAACTTTTGCGAGATAGCAAAGATCCTGAACTTCTTGCACAAAATGAGCACTGGAAAACTGATTGATCCAGAGATTGTTAATCGCGTAATGGGTGAGGCTCTTGATCGTGCAAATGGAAAAAAATGTTAAGCAGGTGATTCTTGATGGTTATCCACGCCAGCTTGCACAGGCGAAATGGTTGATCGAAAACAAGCAAAATCACGGTAGAGATGTTGATTTAGTGATTGTTTTGGAAGTGCCACGAAGCGAATTAATGCGTCGGCTTGAAATTCGCGGTCGACTTGATGATACTCCAGAAGTTATCGACGAGCGTCTTCGAATTTATCGGCAAGAAATGTACCCAGTTTTTGAATTATTTTAACGAAAATGGCGTGCGAATTGCTCATATCGACGGAACAGGCACGGTTGGGCAAGTTCACGATCGAATTATGGAGGAAATTGAATCGTGCGGAATTTAATTACTGGCAATAAAACCGAGGCACAAATTCAAGCAATGCGTGAGGGTGGAAAAATCCTCGCGCGAATTTTGCGTGAGCTTACGGAATTTTCAAAAGTCGGAATGACCGGTATTGAAGTTGATGCTTTTGCGCGCAAGAAAATTAAAGAATATGGAGCAAAATCTGCTTATCTCACACCAGAGGTCAATTTTCCGGGCGTAGTTTGTATTTCGGTGAATGATTGCGTCGTTCATGGCGCCCCAAATAATATTCCTTTTTGAAAAAGGTGATGTTGTAAAATTCGATATGGTGATTGAATTTAAAGGAATGATGACCGATTCTGCCGTGACAACAGTTATTGGTGAAGAACCAAAAGGTGCAGTGAAGCATCTTTTGAATGATACAAAAAAAGCACTTTCGGCGGGAATTTCAGTCGTGAAGCCTGGCGTGAAGACTGGCGATATTGGCGCAGCAGTTGAAAAATCACTTAAAAAATCAAAACTCGGTAATGTTCGAGATTTGGTTGGACATGGTGTCGGTTTTTAAAATGCATATGGAGCCAGAAGTTCCAAATTATGGCAAGGCTGGAAGTGGCGTGACTTTTCAGGAAGGTGATACTTTTTGTATTGAGCCAATGACTTCTCTTGGTAAAGGTGATGTGATTTTTAACGGAACAGATAGTGAATGGGACGTTTTGATGAAAGATGGTTCACTCTCAGCACATTTCGAACATACAATTTTGGTTACAAAGGATGGAGTTGAAATCCTTACATTAGAATAATTTTTCGAATGGGTGGAAAAAAGAAAAAATCGTGTAAAAATCACGAACATTTGCATTTCGCACAGTCGCATCCTCACGAGCACGCGAGTAATTTACCTTTGGCGATTTGTTTAAATTTGGGTTTTTCGATTGCTGAATTTTTCTTTGGTGCACTTTTTGGCTCGGCGGCGATTTCGGCAGATGCAGTTCATGATTTGGGTGATGCTTTTTTGCTGACAGTTTCGTTAATTTTGAGTAAACTTAGTAATAAAAAACCAACTTCAGTAATGAGTTATGGTTATAAACGACTTTCAGCGCTTGGTGCGCTTTTGAATACGATTGTAATTTTGTGGATTTCCTACTCAATGTCGATTGCAGTTTATTATGAATTCACTTTTCCACACACACATCCGCGGGTAAATATTCCTGGATTAATGATTGTTTCGATTGTCGGAATTTTGGTGAATTTATTTGCAGCAGCTCGGCTTCATGGTTCAAAAAATTTACTCGATCGAACGGTTTCGATTCATTTGATTGAAGATTTGTTCGGCTGGATTTTTGACTTTTTTTGAGTTCAGTTTTGATTTCGTTTTCGGGGCTTCACATGCTTGATCGTGTGACAAGTCTGTGTATTTTGCTGTTTATCATCTGGGGCGCAATTTCGAATTCTTGGGGTGCTTTAAAAATTCTTATTCAACGAGCACCAAGCGTAAAAAATTTAAATAAGATTAAAAAGCAGATTTTGGCGATTGATGGTGTTTTGAAAATTGAGAATATTCATTTTTGGAGTATTGATAGTATTGATCATATTCTTACGGCGCGAATTTTTTTGTAAATGATTTTTCAAAAAGTGTAAAAATCCGTAAAGAGATTTCAAATTTTTTGCCAGAATTTCAGATTGTGGATTCGACGATTGAGATTTTTAGAAAAAAATAATCAAAAAAAGTGCTTGCAATTTTTAAAAGGCTCGTGTATAATTGACAATGTACTTGGTTGTGCCACCTTAGCTCAGCTGGTTAGAGCAGCTGTTTTGTAAACAGCAGGCCTTCGGTTCGAATCCGAAAGGTGGCTCCAAGTATTTTTTAATACAGAATAAACGCTGGGATAGTGAAGCGGTCAAACACAACAGACTGTAAATCTGTCGGCAGATGCCTTCGAAAGTTCGAATCTTTCTCCCAGCACCAGAAATTATTTTAATTATTATATTAAAAAAACACTTATCACTGCGAGGGTGTTTTTTTATGTTACTTTTTTAATTTTCGCACTTGATAAAAATTAGCATTAACGGTATAATAGAATTATGAATGAGAATTCTCGATATGTGGCAGGAATAGATATTGGAACAACTGAGGTTAGGGCTGTTGTTGCGAAGTTTGATAAGGAGGGTGAACCAAGTATTGTTGGTGTTGCTTCGGTTGAAAATTCTGGAATGAAAAAAGGTATTGTAAATCATTCCGAAAACACTTATCGTGCGATAGATAAGGCGCTTGTTGAGGCTGAAAAAATGAGTGGTCAAACTTGTGATGATATTGCGATTAGCGTAAACGGTGCTAATATTTTAAGCGTAAAAACAGATGGAATGGTTGCTGTGAGTTCGCCTGACGGCCTTATCGATGATAACGATATTAAGCGCGTTAAAGAAGTTGCAATAGTTGGTAAAGTGCCTGAAGGCTGCGAGATTTTGCGGTTTGTGCCGTATTACTACAATGTAGATAACCAAGAGAGAGTTTCTGATCCTTATCAAATGGAAGGAAATCGGCTCGAAGTTTGCGGAAATATTCTTTCTGCACCAATTTCTCAGATTGAAAATATTGAAGGAGTTTTTGAAAGGGTTGGTGATTTTAATTCAAAAATTTATTATCCAAGCGTGGTAGCCTCGGCGCGCGCAGTTTTGACCGAAAAGCAAAAAGAAAACGGTGTGGTTGTGGTGGACCTTGGAGCTTCAACTACTGGTGTTGCGATTTATGAAGATGAAAATTTGCAGTTCGTTAAGGTGATTCCGCTTGGTGGAATAAACATCACAAATGATCTTGCAATTTGCTTGAAGGTTTCACCAGAGGTTGCCGAAGAGATTAAAATTAAGCATGGTCATGCTTTCGAAAGAGAGGAAAATCATGATATTGTGGTTAAGCATGGTCGCGAACATTATAGCTTCAATACTCAGGAAATTGACGAAATTGTCGAGGCTAGACTTGAAGAAATTTTTGACGAAGTTAAAAAAAGTTCTTAAAGAATCTGGTTTTGAAAATCAATTACCAAGTGGTGTAGTTTTAACCGGTGGTGGAGCAGAACTTAAAGGCATTGATAATTTTGTAAAGAATTATTTACAGTTAGCTACACAGATTTCAAAAAATGGAATTGAGAGAACAGTTTCGGATAAAGTGAAAAAACTTAAATATTCTGCGGCGGTTGGATTATTGATTGAAATGAGAGATATTGCTTCAGAAAATATTAATTATAGTGAAGATTATCCTAAACAAGTCGGATTTTTTTGCAAAAATTCTTTAAGAAAAAAACAATAAAGTGATATAATGGGAGTGAATTAAGGAGAAAAAATGCCAGAAATTATACCAAATGAAGTTCAAACTTTTGCTAAAATTAAAGTTGTAGGTATTGGTGGAGCCGGTGGTAGCGCTGTAAATCGAATGAAAGATGTCGGTCTAAACAATATCGAATTTATTGCGATGAATACAGATGCACAAGCTTTGTATAAATCAAAAGCTGATAAGAAAATTCACCTTGGACGAGAAACGACAAACGGCTTGGGTGCTGGTGCAGACCCAATTGTTGGTGAGAGTGCTGCACTTGAATCTCGCGAAGAAATCCGTGAAGCTCTTGATGGTGCAGATATGGTATTTATTGCGATTGGTGCTGGTGGCGGAACTGGTTCTGGTGCTGGTCATGTTGTGGCTGAAATTGCCCGCGAAATGGGTATTTTAGTGATTGGTGTTGCAACTCGCCCATTCACTTTTGAAGGCGCAAAACGCAAAACTAACGCTGACTGGGCGATCGAAAAACTTGCCGCTGCAGTTGATACTTTGATTACAATTCCAAATGATCGACTTCTTCAAACTGTTGATCGAAATCTTCCACTTCTTGAAACTTTCAAAATTGCCGATGATGTTCTTCGACAAGGTGTTCAAGGGATTTCAGAACTTATCACTGAACATGGTTTAATTAATCTTGACTTTGCGGATGTTAAATCAATTATGAGTAACGCTGGTTCGGCTTTGATGGGAATTGGTCGCGCGAGTGGTGATAATCGTGCACAAAAAGCTGCGGAACAAGCAATTGAAAGCCCAATGATTGAAGTTTCAATTGATGGAGCGCGTGGCGTACTATTTAATGTTGCAGGTGGATATGATATGAGCATGAGTGAAATTCAAGAAGCTGCCGAAATTATTACTGGTGCAGTCGCCCCTGATGCAAACATTATTTTTGGTGCAACTTTAAATCCGGAATTAGAAGACGAATTGATCATTACAGTTGTTGCGACTGGTTTTGATCGTGATTATAGTGAACCTGTGGTAAACTCACTCGAATCTGCTATTTCGAAAACTTTCAATCTTGAAGACGAACATACTGAAATTCAAGAAATTGATGAGAAAATTTCAAATGCAATTGATATGGAATTAAAAAACGAAGAAAAAACTTCCGCTGAAGATTTCGCGAGTGATATCGAAACAAAAAATATCTGGACTCAGGACGAAGAAAAAGACGAAAGCGACATTCCTGCATTTTTGCGCCGTCGAAAACGCAATAAAAGGGAAGATTAATGGAGTTTAAACTCGACGAAACCAAGGTTCTTGAAAGTCGAATGTCGGTTGACGGCCAATCAGTTCGCCGTCGCCGAGTTGCTCCAGATGGCACTCGTTTTACTACCTATGAGCGGATCGAAAAGCCACGAATCGTTGTAATGAAGTCTCACGGTGGTCGCGAGGACTTTAGCCGTGAAAAACTTAAGAGTTCAATTATTCGCTCAATTGGTAAGTTTATTTCTGACCTTCAAGTTGAAGAAATTATTAATCGTGTTGAAAATGAGCTTCTTCAAAAATCAAGTAAAGTTTCTTCACATCAGATTGGCGAAGCAGTACTTTCTGTGCTTTTTGAAATGAATAAAGTTGCGTATATTCGTTTTGCGAGTGTTTTTAACGGTTTTCAAACGGTTGAAGATTTCGAAGAGATTTTAGACAAGATTAGAGGTGAAAATGAGAATTGTAGTAGTCTATAAAGATTATAGCAATCATGGCCGTGAAGTTCGAGAATATATTGAAGATTTCGAAAGGCAAACGGGCTTAAAAATTGAAGTTATGGACCCTGATTCTGGCAGAAATGAGTTTTTCTTGCGAGCTTATGATGTGGTTGAATATCCAACAATTTTAGCAATTACAGATGAAGGCCGCTTGTTGCAACAGTGGCGGGGTAAACCACTCCCACTTTTTGATGAAGTTGCATATTATGCACGTTAAGTTGAAGCTTGGCGTGTTTTGCTTAAATTGACTTTTCATCGTGTTTTTGTTAATATTTATAGCGAGAGTATATCGTAGGACGACTGGTAGCAGAGCGTTCAAAGGAAGTTGCTTCGCGGTGACTTCGGGTGCGGTGCTGCCTTCAGCTTCAGGCTGTAAAGAACCCTTACTGCAATTGGTCCTCTTTTTTATTTGCTCTTGATTGGACTCAGGAGATTTTTACTCGAGCTGTTGGGCTTATTGATGGCTTTTAAAAACTATTGACTCACAAAATAAAATTAAGTATAATAATGCTTATGCATATATTTATAGTTTATAAAGACTATCTATATACTATTTATAATGGTGTGACCCACTTGTTACCGACTGTTATATCTCCGGTGGCTATTGCTTTTGCGATATATGTTTATTTTACAAACAGACGTATAAAAAAATCATTAAAGGACGAAGAGTTTAAAAATAGCAAAAAGGGTGCTTTTCTGGATTCTTTTCGTGCGGGCTTGATTGTTGAAGCTATCCTTTCTTTAACAAAAATAAGTGCAGGAACTGCTGTATTTTTTATTATGACATTTGTTGGATTAGGTATACAAGGAGGAGTTCCATATGATGAGTACCGCTATATTGTTCCTGATCGCGAATCGTGGCTTACGGTAAAACCTATATTTGATTGGATTGAGGTAATATTATTGTTTTGTGTTAGCTACGGTTTTCAGACAATTGTTAAGTATTTTATAATGAAACTTATTTTAAGAAAGAATGGCCACAAGCTTAAATTTAAAAAAATGTTCTCGGGTTTGCTGATGAGCACTCTTGTAGGAATCATCATTTTAATTATTGAGTATCCTATTTTTAGGATTCCTCTTAATAAATATAAAATAATTGACTCGCAAAAATAAAAATTAAGTATAATGTGCTTATGAATATAGTAGGTATACTAGCGATAATATCTCCAGTTGGCATTGCTTTTGCAATATATGTTTATTTTGCTAATAAGCGTATAAAAAAAGCTACTAAAAAGATGAAGAACTTAAGAATAGCAAAAAAGGTGCTTTTCTAGATTCTTTTCGTATTGGTTTTGGTTATTGAGGCTGCTTTTTTTATTTATTAAAAATACATGCATTCTCTGCTTTTTGGCGTTCTTCTTGTAATATTCGGGGTATCATTACAGAACGATTATTACTATACGCAAGACATAAAACTTATTATGGATATAATCTCGTCTATAGTAATAATTTGTATTGCTTTAGGTTTACATATTTTAATTAAGCAATCTATGATGAGACCCATTCTAAAAAGATGGTGGCCATAGCTTAAATTTAAAAGAAATGTTCCCAGGTTTAATAGTTAGTAGTTTCGCAGGAATTACTGTTCTAATCATTGAATATATTATTCTTTCTGCGCTTTCGCACACGTTATATTGGATAGTGTTCTAAATTCAAAATCTCAACATTATACCAATAAATAAAACGCTTAAAAGCTTGAAAATATCTTTAATTTTTGATAAAATAGGTTTATAAAAGCGTTTTATTTTGATAAATGAGCGGCTATCAACCGCGAAGCTCCCAGAAGAAAGGGTTAACCGATTAGAACTGGGCGGGAAAGCTCCGTAAAAAGCTAAAATTAAGGGCTAAAAGAATCACTTCTTTTTGGAATCGAGATGGTATCGCCGGCGAAAGCTGGTTCTCGAAATCAAAAAGAGGTGATTTTTTTAATTTAAAAAAAGGAGGAAGAATGAAATTTCAAGCAAATTCAAGAAGAAGAGCAAAAGAATACGAAGCCGATGTTTTGGCGCGTTGGAAAGCGGATAGAACTTTCGAAAAATCTGTCGAAAATCGTAGTGAAAACGATGCGTTTGTGTTTTATGACGGACCTCCATTTATTACTGGTGTACCACATCATGGAACACTACTCAGTTCAATTGTAAAAGATGCTGTTCCACGCTATCAGACAATGAAAGGAAAGCGAGTTGAGCGTCGTTGGGGTTGGGATACACACGGCTTGCCAGCAGAAAATTTTGTTGAAAAGAAACTCGGCATTACAACTCGGCATGAAGTTGGTGAAAAAATCTCGCTCGCTGAGTATATTACAACTGCGCGTGAGAGCATGGTTTCTAATGCTGCACTCTGGGAAAGTACAATTGATCGCATTGGTCGTTGGGTCGAATTTAAAAATGCTTACAAAACAATGGATAAAGATTTTATGGAATCTGTTTGGTGGGCGTTTAAAACTCTTTACGAAAAGGGTAAAATTTACGAAGGTGAACGCGTTTTGATGTATGACACGGCGTGGGCAACTCCACTTTCAAAAAGTGAAGTTACAATGGATAACGATGCTTATAAAACTGTGACCGACCCGAGCGTTTTTGTTAAGTTTTGGTTGAAAGATTTCGAAGATTCTGAAGGATCTCGTGACAAAACTGCAATGCTCGCTTGGACAACAACTCCTTGGACTTTGCCGGCAAATATGGGACTGTTTGTTAATCCAGATTTCACTTATGCAAAAGTTAAAGTTGGTGATGAATTCTATATTTTAGCAAAAGATTTGCTTGAAAAAGTTTTTATTGATGAGAAAAAGCAACCGATTCCTTTTGAAATTGTAAATTTGATCGACGGTACAGAACTGATTGGTTTGAGCTATGAGCCACTTTTCGAAGATTCAAAATATTCCGGTGAAGGTGAAGAGAACGCTTATAAAGTTTGGGGAGCAGATTATGTTTCTCTTGAAAGCGGAACAGGAATTGTTCATTCGGCACCCGCTTATGGTGAAGAAGATTTCAACTTTGGTAAAGAATATGGAATTCCAGTTTTTCACGTTTTGGATGAATTTGGTAAATATTTGAGCGGCGAATTTTTCGGAAAAGATGTTTGGGAATTTAACAAGCCGCTTGCTAAAATTTTGAAAGAGCGTGATATTGTTTGGAAAATTGACTATATCCGTCATGAATACCCACACAATCCGCGTACTGGTCAGCGCTTGATGTATCGTGCACACCCAAGTTGGTTCTTTGATATTCAAGGTCAAAAAGAGCTAATGATTGAACAAAATGAAAACATTAACTGGTTCCCAGCACACTTGAAACACGGTCGTTTTGAAAAAAATATCGAGGCTGCACCGGATTGGAATTTGTCGCGTGACCGGTTTTGGGCAACCGCAATGCCAGTTTGGAAATCTGAAAGTGGTAAAATCCGTGTGGTTGGTTCTTATGCTGAACTTAAAGAACTGAGTGGTGTTGAGCTTGAAGATTACCACCGACCTTGGGTTGATGAAATCACTTTCGAAATTGATGGAGAAAAATATACTCGAATTGATAAAGTGCTTGATTGTTGGTTTGAAAGTGGTTCAATGCCATTTGCGCAATTCCATTATCCTTTCGAAAACAAAGAAAAATTCGAAAAGAATTTCCCAGGCGATTTTATTGTTGAGTATATCGGTCAGGTTCGCGCGTGGTTCTATTATGTTCATGCGGTGAATACGGCGCTATTTGGTAAAAATGCATTTAAAAATGTGATTACAACTGGTGTTGTTGCCGGAAATGACGGCCGCAAGATGAGCAAATCTCTTGGAAATTATACCGATCCAAATGAATTAATGGATCAATATTCTGCCGACAGTTTGCGTTTTTTGTTGCTTTCGAGTCCACTTTTGAATGGTGAAGATTTTGCACTTCACGATAAGGATGTTTCAGATATCGCTCGAAAAATTTCAATGATTTGGAATATGTATGATTTCTTCACAATGTATGCCAGTGTTGATGGTTGGGAATTTAGTGGTGAGCTTGCCGACCCTTCAAAAAATCTTGAAAATCCACTCGATTTATGGATTGTGAGTCGCGTTCATAAACTTCGAAATGAAATTACTGAAAATATGGATACATATAACATTCCACGCGCGCTTGAAGGTGTTTTGCCGTTTCTTGATGACGCTTCAAACTGGTTCGTGCGCCGTTCGCGCCGCCGTTTCTGGAAGAGTGAAGATGATGACGATAAAACTCAGGCCTACCAAACACTTCACTATATTTTGAGTTATCTTGCACTACTCTTAGCGCCGTTTGTTCCATTCTTGGCTGAAGAACTTTGGGATAAAATGGTTGGTGATGGTTCGGTTCATTTGAAGGACTGGCCAGCAGCAGGCGAGATCAACGAGAAGATTTTAGATGAAATGGCTGAAGTTCGTGGTTATGTGAATGAGGCTTTGGCGTTACGTGCAAAAAATGGCGTAAAGATTCGTCAGCCGCTCAAAGAGGTGGTTATTCCGCATGTTGCGAGTGATTTGAAATGGTTTGTTGAAATTCTCCAAGAAGAATTGAACGTAAAAGGTGTTTCATATGTTGTTCTTGAAAAGGATGAAAATGGTGAAATTTTAAGTCACAAACCTGCTGAAAAAGTTGATTTCAATTTCGAAATCACGCCAGAACTTCGTGCTGAAGGACTGATGCGTGAGATAATTCGCCACATTCAGGCGAGCCGCAAAAAAGCTGGTTTGAATGTTGATGATCGTATAGAACTTAATTTTTTTCATCTGAAAATGAAGATCTTTCAGGTGCATTCAAAAAAATTTGTTCAAGAAATCTCGAAAGAAGTTTTAGCTGAAAAGGTAGAATTCTTGAACGATGAATTAGAATTTTCACAAACAGTAAAAATCGAGGGTGAAGAAGCCAAAATCTCATTGAAAAAAGCGTAATTAATATGTTGACAATAGAAATAACTTATGCTATAATACAAGCATAAGTTATTTTTAATAAAAAACAAAAAAACATAAAAATCAAAAAGGCAAAAAAATGGAAAAATTTTAAGATTAACGATTATAATAAAATTGAACAGCGAAACAATTTTTGAGGAATTTGAAGATTTTTAAATTTGATAATCTGGAAAAATTTAAGTTCTGAAACGAAACAAGAATTTGAAATAACGCAAGAGCGTTCAAAAAAGAGGCTTTTCGAAAAATCTGAACGATATCTATGCGCGTGCTGAAAGATATGCTGATCGTGAAAATGATAGTTTTTGCGAGAGATGATGAAATTCAAAAATATGAATATTGTTCATTTTGAAGATTACGATGCAAATTTTTGAAACTTATGAAGGTCGCGGAAATGAATTTGTTTTTGCGCAAAAAAATCAGGTTAAGTCGCAAGATCAGCTGACGAAAGAAATTGAAACGATCAAATCGTCTCCACGACAAATCTCAGTTTCACAAAAAGTTTTTCGAATTTTTTTCACGCGCACTTTTTGGTCGAATTTAGGCTTTCAAAATGTTAAAAATTATAAAATCGGTGAAAAAGCCGATTTTTTTCTTTTAAAAAAAGTGTTGACTTATAATTATGCTTGTGTTAAAAATACGAGAGTAAAATAAATTAAAATAAACAAGGACAGAAATGAAAAACAGGGAATACTTTTTAATTCCGCGCCAGATACTGGCAAGTCTTTTCGAAGATGCTTACGGCTCTTGGGATATTTTTTTCAAGATGAGATAAATCAAAAGCAGCAAGCAAAAATTAGAGGCGGATGCTATCAAACGGCGTGAAGAAGCACTGAAACAAGGCGCTAAAAAATTCGACAAATCTGTTCGCGATGCAATTCATAAAGGTGACAAGGTTGCTTTCGATGAAATTATGCAACGAGATGAGCATTATCGCCAAATGGAAAATGGTGAAAATCGAGTTGAAGATGAACAGCCTTATGAAATTTCTACTCTTTCGAAGGAAGAGATGGATCAAGCTATGGGAGCGAGTTCGGAAATTCAAAAAAATGAATTCGTTAGCTAAAATGATTCAAAAATGCGGAAAGTGAAGAAGTTAAAAAAATAAATATCGTCAGCAATTAATTAAAAGCTTCTAATGATTTTTTTCAAAAAAACGGCGTAAATTTTTGACGGTTTAAAAAAATAAGCTTGAAGATCGATTTATCTGGGAGTTTTTCGAAAAAGACCTGAATATCGACAAAAGGTTCTTGATACAATTTGGGAAAAATGCGATGGCAGAACCTGATGCTAAAAAAATCAAATCTAGATGATAGCGCAAAAAAACGAAACATTAAATAATGATAATGATGCAGAAAATCAAAAACCGGAAGCAGCTGAACTTTCAGACGCTGAGAAGAAATTCGATGAATTATTTTTCAGAAGGTGCAAGTGCTGAAGAATTAGCACGATTTCGCCGACAAGTTCGTTCGGAATTAATTCAAAAAGATGAATTAACCGAAGAAAATGAAGCAATGCTTGAACGAATGCAAAAAGTTCATCTTGCAGTTGGTGAACAAAATCGAGCCGATCAGGCAAAAAATGCTGTTGATCAAGATGCTGATATCGAAGCTAAAGCTGGTCGATTCCAGAAAATTCGAAACTATATCGGTAAAAAAGTGATGAAATGGGGTGCGCTTGGAATGCTTGGAATGACAATTTTTGGTGTTGGGCGGCAAGCTACGAATAGTGTCAAAAATGGAGATCGTACTCGGTTTCAACTCAAACATTTGCCGGAAGCGTACATGCGGATACGTTAAGTAATTTTGCAAATTTTGACGCTAATAGTCAATCCGTTGAATCTGAAAAAAACTTTAATAACGGAAAATATGATTCTGAAAATGACGACTATAATAAGGTTGATCAAAAAGAGAATAAATACTCCATCGGAACGAACACTTCAGCGCTTTCGAATGAAGAATATCAAAAAACGATGCTCGAATCTCATAACGAAGACAACATTGAATTTATGGGACAATTCTTTGTTAACGATAGTGAAGCTTCTCAAAAATCTTTTTGGGAATTTCGAACTACGATGTTGATGCTTTGGTTGATGCTGCTCGAAGTGGCGATCAGACGGCTTTCGAAAAGTTGAATGATGCATATTCTAAATATATGAAAGATGCAAAAGTTGTTGGTAATGAAACTTTGATGGGTGATTATTATTCGCTATATGTGAATGGAAATAAAGATTACGCGCATGCCGAAGGTGCATTTGGCGGAACAGCTCGAGTTGTTGAGCTTGTTAATGGTCAGCAGATTATGATTCGTGATCAATGTAAACAGTTGGTGATGAAGAAAACGGTTGAAATTCCAAACACTTGGACGACGCCAGAGATTCCATTTGAAAATGTTTATACTCCACCAAGTCCAACGCCAAACACTCCACCGGAAACTCCACCAAACACTCCACCGGAAACTCCACCAAACACTCCACCGGAAACTCCACCAAACACTCCACCGGAAACTCCACCAAACACTCCACCGGAAACTCCACCAAACACTCCACCGGAAACTCCACCAAACACTCCACCGGAAACTCCACCAAACACTCCACCGGAAACTCACGACGATACAAAATTCAAAACGAATCAGTCGATTTACAATGTAGACGGTGCGGTTACTAAAATGGATGCGGGTGAATTAAGGGCTGAGGCTACTGAAGAGGAACGAAAAAATAATATCAATCCTGCCGTAACACCTGGAACGGCAACTACTGAAATTCGTGCAAACGGTGTTGATAAATCTATTGATGTTTCGAAAATAGCTGAACAGCCAGTTGAATATACGGGTGGTGAGCATACGGCAGAAAGCAATGCTCGTGATGCTGAGCAATTATCACGAGCTCAAGCTGAGGCTGAAGCCAAATCTCGCGAAGCTGAACAGGCTCAAAATAAAACTGTAAATATTGGTGGTGAGTTTGTAAGCTACGACGATATTCTAGCAGCACAGGAAAGCTACAATGCTTCATCTGCACAAAATCCAAATAATGGACAATAATATATAAAGGTAAAAAAATGTTAGTAAAAAAATAAATTACAAGGCTTGGGGGTTGCGATAATTGCGACCCTCATCGCAGGGGTGGCTTTGGGTGGAAGTGCTTTTTGCTCATGGTCCAGAAAGAAAAACTTTTTCTGCCGAAAATCCTGCCGACTACGTAACATTTAACTCAATCACAAACAATCCAACGGTTGGTGATGAGCGAAATTTCGTTCGAATCCGTCAAGCTGGATCTGGAAATTTTGTCGATGAAATTAATATTGTTCCTGGTCAAGAATATGAAGTTTATATCTATTACCACAATAATGCAAAAAGCTCCCTCAACTCACGAGAAAACAGCTTCCGCGGAATTGCGTTAGATGCAAAACTTAACACAATCGTTCCTTCAAAACTTGGAAAAGGTCAAAAAGGTTTTGTTCGGGCAGAAATTTCGGCTCGAAACTCGCGACCACAAAAAGTTTGGGATGAGGCTGTAATCCATTCACCTTCACAAAATGTTGTTTTGCGATATGTTCAAGGTTCAGCAAAAAAATCACAACAAAAAGGTGCTGTAAATGGTCAAAACTTGAGTGGCGAAAATCTTTTCGGCACTGGAACAAATCTTGGTTATGATAGTTTGAACGGAATTTTGCCAGGTTGTGATCAATATTCAGGCGTAATTACCTACCGATTTAAGGCAGATTTTTCAGATTTCGAAACAACAAAAACTGTTTCAAAGGCTGGTACGAATGCATTTTCGAAAAATCAAAATATTGGTTTAAATGATCAGGTTGAGTTTAAAATCACTTATAAAAACACTGGAACAATCGATCACAATAATGTGAATATTAAAGATTTGCTTCCTGTTGGATTAGTTCTAATTCCTGGAACAACTCGAGTTGTGAGTGCTTCAGATCCTGCTGGTAAAACTTTGAGCGATAACGTTGCAACATCTGGTATAAATATCGGACGAAATGCAATTGGCAGTTTTGTGACGTTAACTTTCCGCGCAAAAATCGATCCTTCAAAATTAGTTTGTGGAAATAACACACTTACAAATACTGCGCAAGTTTTGACCGAAAACGGTGGAAAAAGCGATAAAGCAACTGTAACTGTCCAAAAAAATTGTACACCACAAGAGCAAAAAGAATTTTGTGGAATTCCTGGAAAAGGGAATTTGAAGAAAAACGACCCAAACTGTTCTGATAAATGTAAAATTAAAGGTCTTGAAAATCTTGCATCCAACGATCCGAATTGTGCAGAAGTTCCAACTGAACTTCCACACACTGGACCTGCTGAAGCTGCAATGATGGTGATTGCGATTATGGCAATTACCGGTGCGGTTGCCTACTGGTACCGAAGTCGTGAAGAAATGAAAAAAAGTAACAGCTGATCTTTTCGAAAAAAAGCAGTTCATGTTGCTGAACATAAAACGGCGAAAACTCACGAAGCTAAAAAAATCTCACAAAACAAAGAAAAAAATAGTTTCGAAAAAAATAAATAAACCTCGCGAAAACGGGGTTTATTTTTTTATGTTTTTGAATGATTATTAGGTTGTTTTATAAAAATAATTGTTATGTCGTAAAAATAAAAACAGCTCCTGAGTGGGGAGCTATTTCGAAATGGCTGGCCGCCTTTTTATTATTTAATCGAAGTAATTTCGATTTTAGTATATTTTTGACGATGTCCGTTTTCTTTATGAACACGCTTTTTAGCTTTGTAGCGGATCACGCGGATTTTTTTCGCCCTTAACAAGTTCGTCAACAACTTTTGCGGAAACTTTCACGCCTTTTTACAATAGGAGTTCCAACTTCCACTTTGTCGCCATCAATAAGCATCAAAGCGTCAAGTTCGAGCTCTTTTGTTCCTTGCGGGAGGAGGTCCACCAGAAGGGTCTCTTTTTCGCTAACGATAAATTGTTTACCGCCAACTTTTACGACTGCTTTTTTCATAAAATCCTCATTAAATTTAATATCCTTATTATTTTAGCATAGTTTTAAGTTTAAATCAAGAGCGAAATAAGTTGAAAAAGGTAGTGCTTTGTGTTAAATGGTTGGTATTGTGTTGCTATTTCGGTGGCGCGGATCTTCAAATTTTCAATTCAAAGGCGTGAATCCTGGACAAATTAGTATTCGTTAGCAAGATGGAAAAATTCAATATCAGTTCTTGGACGGTGAATGGCAAGATATTACATCTGTCGCTAGTCTTAAAGGTGAAAAAAGGGCCAATGGAAAAGATGGTGCTAATGGTTCAAACGGTTCGAATGGTACTAACGGAGTTAATGGTATTGACGGGAAAACGGACTAAATGGTGCTCAAGGAATTCAAGGCTAAAAAGGTGACCGAGGAGATTAGGGGTTAAAGGGTGAGAAAGGTGGACGTGGTCTTCAGGGTGCTGAGGGAGTAGGTATTCCACAAACCTTAAGCCTAAATAACGGCATTCTGCCACTTTCACATAACGGTGGAAGTGTGACATTGCCTCAATTAATCTTAGTCAAAATAGTATCTTTAAACTCAATAATGATGGGGTGTTTTCTGCAGGAAGTGTTGGTCAAGAAGTATTTGATGACTATCTAAACTATATGATTATCAATAATTCAACAGGTCATGGCTTTATTCATTTAGATTTTTTGAACCAAAGGTGGTGGGTCGATGACTCTACCAGACAACGTCCCAAGACCAAAACAACTATCTGAGGTTCAAGGCTATGATGGAACTTCCCGTATGTGGATTCAGCCTAATGATAATAGGATTAATCTTCAAGATATAACTCCAAATAAAAAGATATATTCAAAAATATTCCAGTTGTTGTTGACTCAATTCAATAAATTTAAAAAAAGAGCGTTTAATAAAAAAACGCTCTTTTTGTTTATGTTTTTATTTTTTTGTGATATAATAGTAGCATAATGAAAGTTATTTCGATAACAAATCAAAAAAAGGTGGGGTTGGAAAAAAACGACCAGCGCAATCAACATAGCGTTTTATTTGGCAAAAGCTAAAAAACGTGTTCTTTTAGTTGATTTTGATCCTCAAGGAAACACCACGAGCGGCTTAGGAATAGATAAAAATGTTCTTGAGTCGACAATGGCAGAAGTCATATCTGGTGAAAAAAATCTTTAAAGGAAGTAATTATTGAAACTGAATTTTCGAACTTAAAAATTGCGCCAAGTACGCCGGTTTTGGCGAATATTGAGGTTGAACTTGCATTGGCGAAAGGTCGCTTTACGCGCTTAAAACAGGCTTTGAAAACTATTGAGGCTGATTTTGATTATGTTATTTTGGATTCTCCGCCAAGCTTGAGCTTACTGACTGTGAATGGTTTTATTGCGAGCGACTATTTAATCTTGCCGGTTCAGGCTGAGTTTTACGCGATGGAGGGGCTCGGTCAGCTTCTCGAAAGTATGAAATTAGTTAAAAAAAGGGATGAACCCGGATCTTGAGCTTTTAGGCGTTTTGCCAACAATGGTTGATTCTCGAACAACTTTGGGCGGGCAAGTTCTCGAAGAGATTAAAAAATTCTTTCCAGATAAAATCTTTTCAAATGCAATTCCACGAAATATCCGATTAGCTGAAGCGCCAAGTCATGGTGTACCGATTGGAGTTTATGATCGTTTTAGCAAGGGTGCGCGTGCATATAAAGCTGTTTCGAAAGAAATTATTCAACGAATAGAAGGAGTGAAATAATGGCAAAAAAAGGACTTGGTCGTGGTTTTTCTTCGTTAATTCCAACTGAAATGATGGCTGATGAAAAGCTTGATTTGAGTTTGGGATTAGAATCTGAAAATGATAAACTCAAAGAATTAAAACTTAGCGATATTTCACCAGATCCAGATCAGCCTCGCAGAAACTTCGACAAAGAAAAGCTCGAAGATCTTTCTAATTCAATAAAAATTCACGGCGTTTTGCAACCGATTGTGGTTGTTAAGAAGGGGTTAAGATTTGTAATTGTTGCTGGCGAGAGGCGTTATCGTGCTTCAAAACTTGCTGGTTTAGATAAGATTCCAGCAATAGTTCGCGATCTTTCGGATCAAAATCGACTTGAATTAAGCTTGATCGAGAATATTCAGCGTGACAATCTAAATGTTTTGGAAACTGCAGAAGCATATCAAAAACTTCGCAAACAGTTTAATTTAACTGCAAAACAAATTGGCGAGCGTGTTGGTGGTAGAAGTGAGAGTGCAGTTTTGAATACCTTAAGACTCTTAAAATTGCCAAAAATTGTGAAGGAAAAAGTTATTTCCGGGGAATTAAAAAGAAGGCCAAGCGCGACCGCTATTGAAAAATTGATGAAAGAACAATCGAAAAAAATTCTTCCAAAAATTATAGAAGAAAATTGGAGCTCTCGAAAAAAATTGAACAATTTTTTAGTAAATTATAAAAAAAGCAAACTGAAATATCTAAAAAGGATGAATCCAAAAAATTGAATAAAAATCCTTTTGAAAAAGCGATGAATCAAATTTCGAAAAGATTGAGTGCGGATGTTGATATTAAAACTTCTGCGCGAGGATCGGGAAAGATTGTAATTAAATTTAAAACCGAGGAAGAGTTAAAACGGATTGAGGAAATTCTTTCGAAATAAAATAACCCACAGAAAGGGTTATTTTATTAATATTGCTGATTGTATTCAAAGTTGCGAATTTTATTGATCGGGAGGATTCGAAAGGCGACAGGGCCAACAATTTTATACAATGGAACAGTTCCTAAACCGCTTCGAGAATCGTAAGAGTTATTGCCGATTCGATTATCGCCTGAAACAAAGATTTCATTTTCTGGAACAACCCATTCACCATCGTGGCTTGTGTAATTTTTTGGTTCACCGTTGAAGTTATCGTCAGGATTAAAACCATTTGGATGGTCATTGTTAAAAACTGTCATTTTACCTTTTTCAACTTTCACTTTTTCACCAGGGAAGGCAATCACACGTTTGATAATGTATTGATCCTTCATTCCGTTGATAAATTGTGGATTTTCGAAAACGATAATTTCGCCGCGTTTTGGTGTGAATTTCGTATTTGTAAAATTAGCCCAAGTTGACGGTAAGCGATTTATAATAACTTTATCGCCATCAGCGAAAGTCGGATCCATACTCGAACCAACAATCGTAAAACTCTGAAAAATAAAAGTATTAATTAAGATTGTCCCCAAAGTTACGGAAAAAACAAAAACGAAAATTCCCAAAGTGTCGGCAAGTATTGGGTGCCGTTGCCAAAAATTACTCTTCATTTTTCTATTTTACCACGATTTCGAAAGCTTTTTCAATTATGGTTATTTTTTTAAAATAATGTGGTATAATAGTAAAGGTATGGATTTTTATTAGAATTTCGAAAAAAATATTCTTTTTTGGGGAAATATTGCTCATATTTTTCTTGAATATTATTTTTAGCAGTAATCGTTTAGCTTTCAATTTACATCACGAAAACACCTTGGATCGCAATTTTGTTGGTATTTATTAGTAAGTGGCGGACTTTTGCGGTTCGACCAAGGTTTTTGGGCTGCGAATGTTAAATCCAACCTTGTTGACTTATTTTTTTCATTAAGTGTCGTTGTTTTAATGTTTTTCGACAGGTGTTGAATATATTATTTCACAAGGATTTTTGCTTGCCTTGTATATTTTTTGGCTAACTATTATTAAGCCAAATTCGAACGAACTATTTATGCGAATTCAAGCTTTGTTGACTGTATTTTTTTCGGATTTTTCGGCGCTATATTCTGTTGCTTATAGTTGGGGTCAATCTGTAATTTTTGTTTTTCGCTTTCTTGATTGGATATTCAACTTTGCGTCATATAATTTCATCAAATTTTTAATAAAAAAATATTGAAATTTTGAGCTTATTTTTGGGGAATGATTATTGCGGAACTTGCTTGGATTTTTTTAACTTTTTAGTGATTGGTTATAAAATTAATTTTTCAGCCATATTTTTAACTTTATAATTCCGCAATCTGCGATTATTCTGACGGCTTTGAGTTTTGTCTCATTCAATCAGTTGATTAAAAAAATAAGGCAGAGGATGATAAAAAAAGTTGAACAAAAATAAAAAAAGAAGGATTTTTTTGCCGGAAATCATTTTTTTGCAACAATTTTGATTTTGACTCTTTTGTTATTTTTTTCTCTTCAATTCCAGTTGCGAAAAGTTAATTTTAAGGTTGTTCTAAGATATTTTTGATAAAATGAGGTTATGGTTAAATCAATGAAAAGTTCAAAAAAGACGAAATATCCAATGATCATTGCGATTGTTTTAGTCTCATATTTTTTTATACAATTGGGGTTGTTTAGAATTTTTTCCGGGTTAGTAAACAAAACTAACAAATCGGCCAATTTTAATTTTTCAGACAATAAAGGTGTGTCAAGTTTTTCTGGTCAAATAGATCCAAAATCAATTGAAGGAGTTGCGAACAAGGTTTCACAAAGTGTTGTTTCAATTGTGAGCAAAAGCCAAAAAGGCACAAAATATTTTTCATCAGGCTTTGGATCGGCGAGCGCTGGTACTGGAATTATTGTAAGCGAAAACGGTTATATTTTAACGAATAAGCATGTTGTTGAAGGTTCGTCGGATATTTCAATAGTTACGAATGACGGAAATTCTTATGATAATGTTAAAATTATCACGACTGATCCATTGAGTGATATCGCGATTTTAAAAATTTCAAACGCAAAAGGGCTTAAAGCGGCTGAATTGGGTGATTCAAAGGCCTTAAATATTGGTCAGCAGGTTATTGCGATTGGAAACGCACTCGGTGAATATGATGGAACGGTTACAAGTGGGATAATTTCTGGCGTTGGTAGAACCGTAAATGCTTCAAGCGATGATGGCGCAACAAAAGAGACTCTAACAGACATGATTCAAACTGATGCTGCGATTAATAGTGGTAATTCCGGAGGTCCACTTGTGAACGCACAGGGTCAAGTTGTTGGTGTAAATACTGCAGTTGCTTCTGAAGCACAAGGGATTGGTTTTGCGATTCCAATTTCTTCGGTTAAGGGGATTTTGAAGTCAATTAGCGAAGGGAAAACTCCAAATCGAGCATATTTAGGCGCGAATTATATCTCAGTAAATCCGCAAGTTCAAAAAGCTTATAACCTAAATGTTTTGAAAGGTGCATTAATTAAAAATAGGAATGGTAGATCTATTATTTCTGGAAGTCCTGCACAGAAAGCTGGGCTAAAAGATGGCGATATAATTACTAAAATTGATGATATAGAGATTTCAAAAAATATAAGTCTTGGGTCTTTGATTGGCGAAAAATCAGCTGGTGATAAGGTTAAAATAACCTATATTAGAGACGGTAAAGAATCAACATCTATCGTAACTTTAGAAGAATATCTAAAATAAAAATAGCCCTAGAAAGGGTTATTTTTTTAAAAAGTAATTGTGTAATTTTCGGAAATAATTTTTCGAAAAAAACCGCAGCCATTCGCATATTTTTTTCAATCTCTTTAAATTGTGATGGGTCGGCTTCAAGAATGATTTTTTCAAGTTTAGGTAAATCTTGCGCCTGGTAAAAGCAGTTTAAAAAAATTAGTTCTAAACCATTTTTTTCGAGCATAAAGAGCAATTTGTGGTTCGTGATGAAGTTCGTTATTTTTTTCAAAATCAACCCAATCACGATTAACATAAGGTAAGTTTGCAGTAATAATTGTAATTTTTGAAAGTATTTCTGTCGGAATTCGCTCTAAAAGGTTGCTTTCGAAAAGTTCAATATTTTTGATTTAATATTTTTTTGAGCATTCAGGTTTGCAACGGCAAGTGCTTGAACTGAAATGTCGCTAGCAAAAACCTCTATCTCATTGCCAAGCTCAGCTTTTAGGGTGATTGGAATAATTCCAGATCCGGTACCAATATCTAAAATTTTGTCACTATTTTTTGCATATTTTTTTGTGATTTCAATTAAGGTTTCAGTTTCTGGACGGGGGACTAAAACATTTTTCATTCACGAAAAAAAGTTCGCCCAAAAAAGTCTTTTTCGTGAAAAATATATGCCAAAGGAATCCGTCTCGCTCGTTTATTTAAAAAATTATTTGCATGAAAAACAGCTGTTTTTGAAAGTTTTTTTTGTGGATTTGCGTGTAATTTTGTTCTCCTTACCTTTAAAACGCGCGCTAAAATTAACTCAGAATCAAGTTTAGCGCTTTCAATTTCAGCAGTTCTTAATTTTTCGACTGATTTTTTCAGCCAAGATCCAACAGTTTCTCTCATAATTTAGTTATTTTTTGAAGCGTTTGCAGCCAAAAATTCCAATTCGGCAGCTTGAAGGTGATCAACAATATCCGAAATTTGACCATTCATTGCGGATGGAATATTACTTCGTGAAAAACCAATTCGGTGGTCAGTGATTCGATCTTGCGGGAAGTTGTAAGTTCGAATTTTTTCAGATCGATCACCAGAACCAATTAGGCTGCGGCGTTCGGCGGTAAGTTTAGCATTTTCTTCATCAATTTTAGCTTGAAGAAGTCGGGCGCGAAAAATACCCATCGCTTTTTCTTTGTTCTTAATTTGCGACTTTTCATCTTGGTTTGTGACAACCATTCCGGTTGGAATATGAGTGATTCGTACAGCAGAATCGGTTGTATTCACACTCTGTCCGCCGTGTCCACCCGAACGATAAACATCAATACGCAAATCATTTGGGTTAATTTCGATATCAGCTTCTTCGGCTTCAGGTAAAACAGCCACAGTTACAGTTGAAGTGTGAATTCGCCCCTGAGATTCTGTCGCTGGGATTCGCTGAACGCGATGAACACCGCTTTCGAATTTTAATTTCGAATAAGGAGCGTCACCTTTCACAGCGAAAACAACTTCTTTATACCCTCCAGCATCGTTAGCAGATTCACTCAAAAGTTCAGTTTTTAAGCTATTTTGTTCGCAATAACGCAAATACATCCGATAGAGTTCGCTTGCAAAAAGGGAAGCTTCATCTCCGCCTGCACCAGCACGAATTTCAACAATCACATTTTTCATCATTTGGATCTTTTGGTAGAAGCATTTCGAAAAGCTCTTGTTCAAGTGTGGCAAGTTTTTCTTCGTTTTCGGTAATTTCCATTTTGGCAAGTTCGGCAAGTTCGCCTGTTTCGAGATTGGCAAGTTCACGTGCTTCCTCGAGGTTTTTCAAGATTTTTCGCGCATTTCGCCTTTTTTTTGATAATTTTTTTCGAGTTCGGTGAAGCGTTTGTTTTTAGCTGAAAAATCTGGTGAAGAATAAGCATTTGGCTCACTTAAAAAAAGCCTGAATTTCTTCAGCGCTCAGTTTTTTAGTTTATCAAGATTTAAATCAATTTTTGGCATATAAAATAATTATACTAGAAAATCGCAAAAAAATTAAAGCACCAGAATTGAAAGCTGGCATTTTTGCTACAATATTTTTTTATGGTTAAAAACTTGGGAAGAATTTATTGATAACGAATTTAAAAACCATATTTTTAAAGAGTTGTGGAAAAAAAGTTGAACAAGAGCGAGTTTTTGAAAGAGATTTTTTCCTGCGCGTGAAGAGATTTTTTTCTTGTTTCGAAAAATGTCCAATCGAAAAAAACCAAAGTTGTGATTATTGGTCAAGATCCGTATCACGGTGTAGGGTCAGGCACATGGAATGAGTTTTTTCAGTGAAGAAAGGTGTAAAAATTCCACCAAGTCTTCGAAATATTTATAAAGAACTTCACGATGACTTGGGGGTTGAAATACCTTCACATGGCAATTTGGAGGATTGGGCGCGTCAAGGCGTGTTGCTTTTTAAACACTTCATTTAGTGTTGAAAAAGGTAAACCTGCAAGCCATGCTAATTTCGGTTGGCTTGAGTTTTTCTGAAAATATTTTTGGATTTTTTTGAATGATTTTTGAAAGGCCACTGGTTTTTTTATTTTGTGGGGAGCTCATGCACAAAAAGGTTGGAAAAAGAATTTCGAACCCAAAACATCTTAAAATTGAAAGTGCGCACCTGTCGCCATTTTCGGCACGCCGTGGATTTTTTTGGCTCGAAACCTTTTTCAAAAAGCCAATGAATTCCTTCAAAAAAATAAAATTCAAGAAATCGATTGGAAAATCCCAAAATAAACTTGACATAAAGGGGGTAATATATAGATATAATATTTTAACGCTGAAAGGATAAATATATGGCATCTATACCAGTAAATAACAACCCTAATTGTCCATTTTGGAAGCTTTTGTTTGAAATATTTAATAGCTTTTTGGGTCTTTTTATGGTATTTTTTCGTCATTACTTACTGGATCTTATCATCTATTTTTAATATCCATTTAACTACCGATAGCGGGTATAAAGTTATTAGTATAATTTCGCTTGTTGTTGGTTTTCTTGGATCTTGTATGTTGATGGAAGGTTATATTGCTGACTGGTAAAAATTACGCAATTTAATTTTAAGAAAAATCTCGCAAATAACCTGCGAGATTTTCATCTTTACATGAACTATCGTTCAGCTTTTTTAGCGGCTTCAGCAGCTTGTTTTTTAGCTTTATTTGCCAAAAGCTTCTTTACGAGCAGCAGCCATTTCTTGGGCTCGTTTAAATCGATCAACACGACCTTCGGTGTCGATAATTTTTTCTTCACCAGTAAAGAATGGGTGAGAAGCACTTGAAATGTGCATTTTTACAAGTGGATATTCGTTGCCGTCTTCCCATTTGATAGTTTCTTTTGAATCTGCCGTTGAGCGAGTCAAGAAAGCAAATCCAGCCACCTCGTCGCTAAATACGACAGGGCGATACTCGGTTGGATGTAAATTCTTTTTTTCATAACTTTTTCATTTTAGCAGATTATTTCAAAAAAAGCAAATTTAATTTTTTTGAAAAAGATATGTATAAAATATCATGTTCATGCTTGCAAATAATTTTTAAAATAGTGTATTTTGGTGATATAAATAGTAAAAATAAGGAGTTATATGAATAAAAAGTTAGCTATTTTTGCGGTTGCGGGAGTTATTGCGATTTCTGGATTTTCCGGCGTAATTGCTGGCTCAAAAAGTCTACGCTATTGAATCAAGCAATATGCAAAGCTTAAAAAGATGAAATTGAAGAAACTAAACAAAAGCTTCAAAATCAGATAGAGTTTTTAAAACATTTAGAAAACCGAGCAGGTAAATATATTCAAGATGTTGCGAACGGAAAAAAACCAGTTTCGCCATCAAATCAAGCTAAGAATTATCTAGACAAGCTTGATCCAAAAGATGCGTATGTTTTGGAATATCGAGAGGCTGTTATGAAAGAAATTGAGCATATCGATGAATTGGCTAAGAAAAAATACGAAGGCGTTTATAAGCAACTTCCAGAATTAAAAGAAATGCAAGGCCGAATTCAGGAATCAGTCCTGGCTCTAACTGATGAGGGGAATTATATCGCACATATTGAAAATCGCCAAAAAGAACTTTTTGGGCGAAAAAGATTTAAACAAAGCTGAGCAAAATGCAAAAATGCTTAAAGATATCATTAATAGATATTTTGATAAATTGCGAGCTCAATATGGAAACAAGCTCCTTCTTGCTGATCGTTTCGAATCTAGCTTGATTACTGGAATCGACAAAGTTACTGATCAGATTAATAAGAAAATCGAAGAAGAAAAGAAGGCTGCTGAGGAAGATCTCAAAAAGGGCTGCAAAAAGAAGAAGCTGATCGTTTGAAGAAAGACGAAGAAAATAATTCTGACGCTTGGGAGAAAGCCGCAAACGAAGAAAAATAAGAAGAATGAGAACAAAAAAATCAAGACAAAAAGCTTGATGAAAAAAACAGGAACAGAATTCGGTCGAAGTAAAAAGCTACCGAATTACCTGAAAAATCAAATTTCAAAAAAAGATAATAAACAGTCTCAAACACTTCAAGCTCCAAACACCGGTGAAAACCAAAAACAGAGCTTTGAAATTACTTTGATCGGTGTTGTTTCAGCAATTCTTGCGGCAATTTCTGCGATTGTCGTTAAGCGACGATAAAAATTAGAAAAAGAGGTGCTTTACCTCTTTTCTTTTTATTTAAAAATGTGGTAAAATTAAAAAAAGTATATAAATTTAATGAAACAATTTTTTTGGGAGAATTCCTTTCGAAACAGCTTTCGAAAATCACCCCAAAAATGAAGACAAAAGGAGTTAAAATGTCTGTAAAAGTAGATATCAAGCAATTGCTTGAAGCTGGTGTTCATTTTGGTCACAAAACTTCACGCTGGCATCCAAAAAAATGGCGCCATACATTCACAGCAAGCGTCAAGATAGCCATATTATCGATCTAACTAAAAACTGTTGAAGGTCTTGAAAAAAAGCTCTTCCAGCTATCACGAAAAGCAGTTGAGGGTGGTCGAAAAGTTCTTTTTGTTGGAACTAAAAAAACAAGTTAAAGAAGCTGTTCGTGAAGCTGCTCAAAGCGTAAATCAACCATACGTTGTTGAACGATGGGTCGGTGGAATGCTTACGAACTCAGCAACTGTTAACCAACAGATTAAAAATTGAAAAACTCTTGAAAAAAACGAATGGAAAGTGGTGAACTTTCAAAACGATATTCGAAACTTGAAGTTCAACGATACGCTGAAGAAATTGAATCTTTGAATACAAAAATATGGTGGAATCAAAGATTTAATGGGTCGCTCAGGAATTTTTGTTTGTAACTGATGCAATCGCTGATGCAAATGCAATTCGTGAAGCAAAAACTTTGAATATTCCAGTTGTTGCGATTGTTGATACAAATGTTAACCCAGATGGAATTGATTATGTAATTCCAGCTAATGATGACGCAATCAAAGGTGTTAAATTGCTTTTTGGATTATGTAATCGAAGCTATCAAAGAAGCTAAAACTGATAAATAAAAAGGAGAATTATGGCTGTTTCTATTGAAGAAATTAAGAAACTTAAAGAATTGACAGGTCTTGGTCTAACTGATGCCAAAAAAGCTCTTGTTGAAGCTGAAGGTGATTTTGATAAAGCACTTGAAGCTCTTCGCAAAAAAGGTTTGACGAAAGCTGAAAAGAAAGGTGATCGTGAAGCTCGTGAAGGTTTGGTTGAAGCTTACGTTCATGGTGGCCGAATCGGTGTTATTGTTGAAGTTAACTGCGAAACCGACTTTGTTGCTCGAACAGAAGATTTCAAGAATTTTGCCCACCAAATTGCAATGCAAATTGCTGCGATGGCACCAGTTTATGCTAACGAATCTGATATTCCAGCAGAAGAAATCGCTCGCGTAAAAGCTGAAGCTGAAGAGCGTGTTTCGAAAGAAGGAAAACCAGCTGAAATTGCTGCAAAAAAATTGTTGATGGTCAAGTGAAAAAAATATTTTTGCTGAAAAAGTTCTTCTTTCGCAAACTTATATTATGGACGACAGCAAAACAGTTGAGCAGTTCTTAAAAGAAACTGTTGCAAAACTTGGTGAAAATATTGTTGTGCGCCAATTCTCACGAATCGAACTTGGTGTAAACGAATAAGATTTTCGAAAACTATAAAAATCTCGCTTAAATTCAAGCGAGATTTTTTTAATTTAGTGAAGAGAACTAAGCTAAACTTTTTTCAACAAAAGCGATAATTCGAACGTCGCGAGACTCCAAATCGCTCTCTTCGTTAATTTCATTTAAGCCAAAAACCTCTTCTGCACCTTCACCAAATTTTGCATGAAGATTTTTCACCCAATTTCCGTTTGTGAGTTTTTTAAGGATGACATTTTTCACTAAAACTTACGCCACGGAAGAAATTTTTTTCAGTTGGAAGAGTAATTTTTCAACTCTTCTTGATTTTTTTCAAGCACTTTTTTTCAACTTTCAAACTAAAATTCTTTTTTTAAAAATTGGGTCAAAGTATTTCAATACTTTTTCTTGTTTTTTTATTTGTTTCATTTGATTCCTTTTTGTTTTTTGTTTTTGTATTCTAAAACATAACTATAATAACATAAAAAAATAAAAAAAGTCAATAGAAAAACCCCGCCATTTTGGCGAGGCGTGTTGACCGCGAATTTAATTGGTTTTTTTCCGTTGTGATAAAGTTTGTGATTTTTCTGGCAAGAATTTTCGAATATCACCACGGAGCCAAACGCGTGCGAATTTAGTTTCTCCTTTTTTTGAAGAGTAAAATTCGACGAACAGCTTTGAAAAAGGGGACTCATTCGTAGATTATTGTTGATATCGTAAAGATATTCTTCTTCAAAGATATCACTAACAGGAATTTCAATAATATAACTTTTTCCTGTAAAACAATGATTAATCGCATTCTTAACTTCTTGGAAGCTTAGTTCAGCAAAGGCTTTTCGAATTTTTATCGAAAGCTCATCGTGAAGGGCTTGTGAAGAAATTTCGCGAGAAGTTTGAATAAGTTCGGCATTTGTTAAGACTGTTGTAGTCATAGGCGGTTCCTCCTTTAAAAGTGCGTCCCTAACGGGAGAGTGTTTTACATTACAGATTATATCACTTTTGAAGAGAAAAGTCAAGAAAAAGCCCCAAATTTAAATTGGAGCTTGAGAACTAAAAATCCAGTAGTCCGTTTATTTGAACATACAGATTATATCCTTTTTTTCGGGATTCACTATCAATGTGCGGTCGCCTGAAACCAGTAATATTTTTAAATACTTCCTTCTGTCTCTTTATATATCTATATAAGGATGACGGATGAATATTCTCTGGTAAAACAATTGGAATTTCAATCATTTTGTCAATGCGAATTTGCTCACAAAGATCATCGTATTCATCTTTCGAAAGTTTTCGAAGGTGTTTCTTAACTTCTTCTGATATTGCTTCATAATAAAGATTAACTTTACCGTTTCGACTTGGCTTATCAGATTCCAAAATCAATTTTGGCTCTATTAAGAAGATGATTTGTTCTACACCGTCTTTTTCGGTTTCATATTCTTCAAAAATATGAAACTTACTATTAACAGCTCTTCGAACCTCAATAAATGTATCATTTCCATAGCCCATTTTAATTGCTATTTCTTTCGGAATGCTGATTTTTGTGGAATACTTCCTCCAATGATCATAGTAATTAAATGGAATTGTTTGCCTTTCGGCCGATTGACCGAGTTCTTCTATGATATACCTAATAATCTTATATAAGATTACAGTATAATCTTCTTGCAACTTTTTTTCAGTTTACCTTCGCTTTCTAAAAGGCCCAACGAGCTTATTTTTTTCCATAAAAAAATTCCTCCTGGATTTTTGCGTAGTTTTTAAAGATCTATACTAAAATATTATATAATTTTATATTAATAAAGTCAAGCTAAAAAAAGGGGTTAAAATTTTTTTATGAAACTGTAGTATAATTGTTCTATGTTAGATATTAGATTTATTCGTGAAAATGCTGAGCGCGTTCAGCAAGATGCTTTGAATAAAGGTTATAAAAACGCCGATATTCAGACCGTTATCGCGCTTGATGATGAAAGAAAAACTCTTACAGCTAAAATTGATGAGCTTCGAACTCGCCGAAACCAGATTGCGGCTTCAATGAAAAATGCTGGCGGAAAGCCAAGTGCTGAACAAATCGCAGAAGGTAAAAAAATCAAAGAAGAACTTGTAGTTTTCGAAAAAGATTATCGTGAGCTTGACGAAAAACTTACCGCAGCTTTGAAAGGTATCCCAAATATTCTTCAACCAGATGTGCCAATTGGTGAAGAAGGTGAAGACGACTTAGTAAAAACTTGGGGCGAAGAACTTTTCGAAAGTCGTAAAAATGCCGATGATCATTTGGATTTTGCCAATAGAAAAGGTTGGGTTGATTTTGAGCGTGGTTCAAAAGTTGCTGGAACAAAATTCTATTTTTTGAAGGGAGATTTAGCACTTCTCGAAAATGCTATTTATCAGTTTGCTTTGAATAAATTAATTTCAAAGGGCTTTAATTTTATGACTGTTCCGCATATGGTTAATGGTGAAGTTGCTACGGGAACTGGTTTTGCCCCTCGTTCAAGTGATCAAAGTGATGAATATTTTATCGAGAACGAAGATTTAAGCTTGATTGCTACTGCTGAAATGTCACTAACTGGTTATCATGCTGGCGAGATTCTGAACGAAAAGGATTTACCAATTTTCTATGCAGGATATTCTCCTTGCTATCGAAAAGAGGCTGGAACTTATGGAAAGCATACGCGCGGGCTTTTCCGTGTTCATCAGTTCAATAAACTTGAAATGTATGCCTACACCTTACCAGAGCAAAGTGTCGAGGTTCACGAGAAAATTTTGGCGGTAGAAGAAGAGATCTATCAAGAACTTGGTATTCCTTATCGCGTAATTAATATTGCCAGTGGCGACTTGGGTGCTCCAGCTTCGAAAAAATATGACATTGAATATTGGAGTCCAGTTGATGGTAGTTATCGTGAAATTACAAGCTGTTCGAACTGCACCGATTATCAAGCACGGAACCTTAATATTCGTGTACGTCGTGAAAACGGTGACTTGCAAGTTGTACACACTTTGAATGGTACGGCTGTTTCGCTCGCGCGATGTTTGGTGGCAGCCATCGAGAACTTCCAAGATGGAGAAGATCTTGTTTTACCAAAAGTTTTGCAGCCATATATGAATGGTCGCGAGCGAATTTAGAAAATAAGCACTAAATATAGAGTTCTGTAAATTTTACAACACTATAGATAGTGCTTTTTTGATTTGAATGTGCTATAATAAAAATAAGCTTAATTGATGCCAAGACAAATAGAAAGAGGTGATTAAAATGGCTCAAAAAGTAGTTCTTTACTCTATGAATGACTGCATACAATGTAAAATGACCAAACGCCTTCTTGATTCAGAGGGGATTGCATATCAGGAAATTAATCTCGATGAAAGTCCACAATCTCGCGAGTATGTCACGAAGGAACTTGGCTTTATGGCTGCACCAGTTGTTGAAACAGATACGGACGTCTGGTCTGGCTTTCGGCCTGATAAGATTGAGGCGCTCAAAGAATAATAGCTCGCAATAAAGCGGGCTTTTTTCTTGACAAAATAAAATGTTTATGCTAATATAGAGCTATAAATTAACAAAAAAGGATTATATATGATTTCACAGATTGAAATTACAGGAAATAAATACGAAATTGACGAAACAACAAAAAAATACACCGAAAAAAACACATCGGTAAATTAGATAAATATTTGCCACGTCATGCCAAAAAATCGGTATCGGCACGCATTGTGATTTCGCAAATTAACGGCACTCACGATAATAAATATGAAGTTGAGGCGGTTGTTAACGTACCAGACAAAACTCTTGTCGCTAAAGATCAAAGTTCAAATGTTTTTGGCTGCAATTGATATTGTTGAAGCAAAACTTGACGGGCAAATCCGCCGCTATAAGACTGAGAAAAAACCCTCGACTTGGAAAAATCTGGAATTATGGCAAAATTCAAACGCTCACTCAAACGCGGCTAAAAACTTTCGAAAGCTCAAAAAATCTCTGCAATTTCGCAGAGATTTTGCTTTTTAAATAAAATATGATATAATTAATTTATTGTTATTTAAAATTATTTTAAGGGGTGGAAAAATGAATAAACAGCAAGAACTTTTATATGAGGGTACTACATCGCAAGTCGAGCGAAATGCTGGCTTGCCTTCATCGTGAAAAAAAGCAGATAATTCGATTACTTACGGGCTTGTTTTCTTTTCAAAAATCTGGGCGAAAAAAATTGTTCCAGAGATTGGTGTTCGAGTTCAGTTTGTAAAAAGAGTTTGAAGGTTTCAAGGATGATCCGATTTTGACAGTTTTGGATTGGTTTTTTGAGCAAGATCAAGGTTTGGAATATCGTCCACATAAGGTTTATATTTTTGGGCGGGAAATACTTAAAACGCTAAGTATTAAAAAATGTATTCAAAATTATCGATATTTTGTTTGGTATGATTCTCAAGAATGGACGGATCGGCTTTTCAAAATTCAAGATATTGCAGAGGTTATTGTGAATGAATTTTTAAGCGGTGAAACCAAAGAAGTTGTGGGTGAAGATTTGACTTATCTCGGATATCAAGTTCGGGAAATTGTTCCGTATTTTTGCGCGCATATTAATAAAGATGGGGGTTATAACTATGAATGGTAGTTTCTATGCCAAAAAGCTTTTCGCAAAATATGGTCGGCGATTTGCTGAGATTTCGAAAAGTAATGATGGGATATCGACAGTGGTGATTTATGAGATTAAAACAATCAAAAACGAACCACCAATCGTAAAATTAAAAATTGTCGAATTTAACGAGTTTTCGAAACAGCTTTTATATTTCCGATGATCAAGATGAAGAAAACTGGCTCGAACCTTTTGAACTAGCTGATTCTATTGATGAAGGGATTTTCTTTCCGCTTTCGGGAATTTCAGGGAAATCAAGTAAAAAAACTAAGCTAACTCTTGCCGGGCTTCGAAAATTGAGTTTGAAAGTTTCGGAATACGAAAAGCTTCTTGACAATCTAGAAGCTTTTAATAAAAAATCTGAAAGCTTACGAAAAAGAGCTGATTGAGGCATTTTTCTCACGTGATTGACGTAGTTTTTGAATAAAAAGTCCACTAAAGGGCTTTTTTTAATATTGGAAATATGATAAAATTATAGATAGATTTTATACTGTTTTTAATGGAGAGGGAAATGTCTAAAAAAACTGCGAAGAAAAAAAATGTAATGGTAGAAGAAAATAAAGTTGATAAACTTTTAACTGCCGTTTTTGGTGATCCGCAAAAGAAGATTTTGCGTCGATTACAACGAAAAGTTGATGAAATCAATGATTTGAGCGAAAAATATAATAAAATGAGTGATGAAAAGCTCAAAGAAACTTTCGAAAAATTCAAAAAAAGCCTTTCGAAAAAAGATTTGGATGAAATTCTGCCAGATGTTTTTGCACTTGTTCGTGAAGCTTCGACTCGCGTGCTTGGAATGCGTCATTTTGACGTTCAGTTAATTGGTGGAATGGTTCTTCATGAGGGAAAAGTTGCGGAAATGAAAACTGGTGAGGGTAAAACACTCGTTGCAACTTTACCAGTCGCTTTGAACGCAATGGAAGGTAAAGGCGTTCATGTTGTGACGGTAAACGATTATCTTGCGCAACGGGATGCTTCTTGGATGGGGAATCTGTATAATTTTCTTGGTCTTTCGGTTGGTGTAATTATTAACGACGCCAGTTATCTTTTTGATCCAGAATACGATAATGCTGAGCATGAAGACGAGAATATGCGAAAACTTCGCCCGACAACTCGAAAAGAGGCTTATGCAGCGGATATTACTTATGGAACAAACAATGAGTTTGGTTTTGATTATTTGCGCGACAACATGGTAAATGAAGTTGATCTTTTGCGCCAGCGCGAATTAAATTTTGCAATTGTTGATGAGGTTGATTCAATTTTGATCGATGAAGCGCGAACTCCATTAATTATTTCAGCTCCTGCGGCCGAAAATCCAGAGAGCTATATTCAGTTTGCGCAAATTATTTCACAACTTTCGAAAGATGATTACGAAGTTGATGAAAAGCGCCGAAGTGTAGCATTGACTGAGTCTGGAATTGATAAGATCGAAAAACTTCTCAATATGAAGAATCTTTACACGCCAGAGCATTCGCGTGCGGTTTATCACGTTGAGCAAGCTTTGTGCGCCGAAACTCTTTTTAAACGAGATAAAGATTATGTTGTAACGAATGATGGCGAAGTGATTATTGTCGATGAGCACACGGGTCGTTTAATGAACGGACGTCGTTATAATGAAGGTCTTCATCAAGCAATTGAAGCAAAAGAAAAAGTTCCAGTTCTTCAAGAATCAATGACGCTTGCTACAATTTCGTTCCAGAATTTCTTCCGTCTTTACAATAAGCTTTCAGGAATGACTGGAACAGCTTTCACAGAGGCTGAAGAATTCCAACAAATCTATTCTTTGGAGGTTGTGCAAATTCCTTCGAATAAACCAGTTATTCGTGATGACAAAGAAGACTTGATTTTTAAAACCGAGAAAGCTAAATTGAAAGCTGTTGCTGAGGCTATTAAAGAATATCATGCGCAAGGTCGCCCAGTTTTGGTTGGTTCAGGCTCAATTGAAAAGAACGAGCAAATTGCAAAATATCTCGATCAAGAAGGAATTAAATACAACCTTTTGAATGCTAAAAATAACGAACACGAGGCTGCAATTGTGGCGCGCGCCGGAGAAAAGGGTGCGATTACACTTGCAACAAATATTGCTGGTCGTGGAACAGACATCAAGCTCGGCAAGGGTGTTAAAGAGCTTGGTGGATTGGTAGTGATCGGTTCAGAGCGTCACGAATCTCGCCGAATCGATAATCAGTTCCGCGGTCGTGGTGGTCGTCAAGGAGATCCAGGCGAAACTCAATTCTACGTTTCAACTGAAGACGACTTGATGCGAATTTTCCAAGGTGAGCGAATTGCAATATTAATGGATCGACTTGGTGTACCAGAAGATATGCCAATTCAACATAAATCAGTTTCGAAAACACTTGAAAATGCTCAAAAACGTGTTGAAGGTTTTAATTTTGATACGCGTAAAAATGTTGTTCAGTACGACAACGTGATTAACCGCCACCGAAAAGTTGTCTATACGATGCGCCGAAAAATTCTTGAAGGTGAAGATATCACGGCTGAAATTAAAGCGTTGTTTATTTCAAAAGCAGCAGAACTTGCTGAAATTCCTTCAAAAAATAATGAAAAATTCGTTTCAGATTTTGTTGAAATTTTCCCAATTGATGAAGAAAAAATCGAAGCACTTGGTCGGATTTTTGAACGATAAAAAAACGTATAAAATTAGCAAAAACATATTGCTGAAGAACTTTATCAAGACAAAGAAAATGAGATCGGTAAAGAAGCATTCCAAAAAAAGTTGAACGTGAAGTTTATATGCAAATTCTTGACACGCTTTGGATGAATCACCTTGAAAATATGAATTTCTTACGAGAAGGAATCCACTGGCGAAGTGTTGGTCAGCGTGATCCGTTGGTTGAATATCGTGCTGAGTCGCAAAAATTGTTCGACGGACTGCAAGGAACTTTGCGTGATGAGACAATTCGAATTTTGACTCGAATTACACCAAATGATGCTGCCGTTAGACAAGATGAAGATCATGATACCGAACTTACTCGCTTGGCTGAAAATTCGGTCGAAAAAAAGGTGTTAACGAGATTCAATCTGGTGATAAAAACCGCGACGAGGATTTTTCAAAAGCCAAAAAAGCTACTTCAAAAAATAATGAAAATGCCAAGAAAAATTCTGCTCGAAAAGCCAAAAAAGCACAACGTCAAAACAAGAAGAAGGGTCGAAAATAGATGCGACATACCGTCGAAGAAGTGCGCCTGAAAAATGGCGCGCGCGGTCTTCTCGTAAAATGTTCCAGACGCTACGGTGATGAGTTTTCCAGTTCCAGTTTCGAGCTGGTTCGCGCTATACTAAAAAGCGCAAAAATTTACGAAACGGCGCATATTATGGAGCACATGGCTTTTGGTGCAAATGCTGAATTTGCTAGTGAGCATGAATTCGAGGCTGAATTTACTAAAAACGGTGCATATCACAACGCTTCAACCTCTGATATGAGTATGAATTATATAGCGGATTGTGCTGATTTTGAATGGGATCGAATTTTCGAACTTCAACTTTTATCAATTAGTCAGCCAAAATTTAATCAAATTGAATTCGAAGCTGAAAAGGGAAATGTTCGAAATGAGCTTACGGGGTATCTGAATAATAACGCACGACTTCTTTGGCCAAAAATTCAGCAATCGTTTGGTGAAAAAGTTTTAACTTATGAAGAGCGTTTGAAGACGATTGATAATATCAAGCTTGAAGATATTTGCGAACACCACGCCCGTACGCATACCACAAATAATTTACGTTTTGTTATTGCTGGAAAAATTACACCAACTCGTAAAGAAAAAATTATTACAGCTTTCGAAAAAATCCCGCTCAAAAAAGGTGAGCGTTTCGAAATCATTAGTGATGAGCTTTCGAAACCCTAAAGGACCGATTTTTATTCATCGACCAGATTTGAAAAATATCAGCTTTGGTATTTCTTTACTTTTGCCACGAAAACTAACTACTTCTGAAATGGACGCAATGCATGCCCTGAATCATATTTTAACAGGCACGATGCACGCTAGAATTTTAGGGCAAGCTCGTAAGCGTGGTTTAACGTATGGTGTTTATAGTGGTGCTTCTCGGGGCCCGAAAGATTCATCTTGGGATATTGAAGGGCAAACAAATTATGGAACAGCAAAGGAATTGTTCAAATTAATTGTTCAAGAACTTCGAAAAGTTCTAAACGAGGAAATTACTGAAGATGAACTCAACGCAATGAAAAGCTATGCGCTCGGTTCATTTCAGATGGGCGGACAGACAGTGGCTTCAACTGCCGGTTTTTATGCTTCTCGTTATTTTTGGGATGGCCACATTCGTGATTATAAATCTCAGCCAAAATTCATCAAGCAAATTGCGCGTGAAGATATTTTCAGAGTTGCAAAAGAATTTATAAAAACTAACAGCTGGGTTTTTGGTGCAGTTTCTGGTGGTGAAGAATCGCAAATTAAGGAATTTAATCAAGAAATTTCGAAACTTTTCGAATAAAACTTCGCAAATCAGCGGAGTTTTTATTTGTTACGGTTTCGAAGATATGATATAATTTAAACATATGGACTTTGATGAATTTGAGGAATTGCTGAATTTTGAGATTGAGAAATCAAAAAAATCGAGGTGATTTATAGTGTTTCAGATTTTTGTTGAAATTAGTAATGATATTTTTGAAAAAAAGTTTTCCTACTGTTTTTAATTGAGGGTGAAATTTCGAGTTTTAAGGTTAATCAGGGTAAGTTCGTTTTTGATTTGAAGGACAGAAAATCGAGTTTAGGTTGCTTTATGACGGTTTGGCAAATGCGTTTTCCACTTGAAGATGGAATGAAGGTTATTGCTGAGGTTCGACCAAAGCTCACAAATTGGGGTAAAAATTTAGCCTAACGGTTGAAAAAAATTATACCAAAAAGGTGAGGGAAGTCTTAAGAAATCTTTCGAAATTCTGAAAGAAAAATTGTCGCGAGAGGGTTTGTTTAGTGACAAGCGAAAACGTCAAATTCCACGAAATCCTCAAAAAATTGCCGTAATTTCAAGTATACAAGCTGCAGGATATGCGGATTTTATTAAGATTATCAATGAGCGTTGGGGTGGATTAAAGATTAGGGTTGCACATACGCAGGTCCAGGGTGCTGTTGCGGCTGACCAAATTATTAGAGCGATTGATTTTTTTAATTCGCAAAGTGATCTGCCGGAGATTATCGTGATTATTCGTGGTGGTGGAAGTGCTGATGATTTGGCAGTTTTCAATGATGAAAAAAATTAGTGCGCGCGGTTGCTAATTCTCGTATACCAATAATTACGGGGATTGGACACGAGATTGATGAAAATCTTTGCGATTTGGTGGCTGATTTTGCAGCATCCACACCAAGTAATGTTGCTCAAATTTTAACTAGCGATAAAGCTGATGAAATACGGTCTTTATGTTCAAGAATTTTTGCGAACAAAAGATACTATGATTTTTGAAAAATTAATGATTTAAAAACTGAAAATCATAAGAGAATAAACGAAATTAAGCATATTTCGTTGAATAAAAATTTTTGAACAAAACCGAGAAATTGAGGCAAAAAGCGAATTTTTAGAAAGCAATAATCCGCAAAAATATTCTTTCGAAAGGTTATGCTTTTGTTGGTGGAGATTTCGAAATTGGTGGCGAGATTATTGTTCAAACGATTGATAAAAAAATAACGGCGGAGGTGAAAAATGTCGAACAAAAATTAGTGAAAAAAATTAAAGAAATTGATGAAATTTTGATACAAATCGAAAAATGGCGAAACACCGATCGAGGAGGTTGCTGAAAAATATAAAGAGGCAATTTTGAAAGCGCAGAACCTTGAAAGCGAGTTGGATTCGCTAAAAAATGAGATTGAAATTTTGAGTAAAAATTTTGCGCAAGAAGAATAAAAAATCCCGCACTTTGCGAGATTCAAAGCTAAATTGAAAAAGTCGAAAACTTGTGTTTCGTAAGTTCCGCGAGAATCACCTTTTGCCGTGTGGAGCAGGAGATTTATTCTATATTCCTGGCAAAAACTCAACAAAATTTCGCGCTGACTTTTTGGATCTTTAAAACTGACATAGCATTCGATGTCGCGAATTTTTTGCTGGGATAATCTGCTTGCCCTAAGTAGTGAATCTGCAAAAATTCTGCAATTTTGACTATAATTAAATCAGCGCATCTTTATGAAAAATGTAGCATAAATCCTGATTTCGAAAACCTCTATTTGAAAGGTTAATCTGGATTACTCCAAATTTGTCGATTAAATCGGTTCGATCTGTACTTAAAAGTTCTTGGTTTATCATAAAACCACCTCCATTTTTAATCTCTATATTTTTACCACTTTTTAGAATTTTTAGTCAAGAAAAACCCCGCGAATTTTGCGGGGTAAATAGTTTTTACTTACCAAACTAACATTTCTTCCAAATCTTCATTCAGATTTAGATCAACTTCGCGAAACATCATTTGATCAAATTCTTCATCATTTGGGTCTGTATTTTTTTGCAATATAGCGAAATTTGTAGCTCAATTTCTTTTTTAATACATTCTTGTTTTAGAATAACCAAATTACCGAGTCTATCCTTTTCTTGATGAGCGAAAACGTTTATTTTATCGTTCTCGTGTTTTTTGAGAAAGTTTCGAACAATTGTTCGAACAGATTTTTCGTCTTGCGGATTATAGGGTAAGATAAAGTTATTAACTGCAAGATGAGCTGTATCCAATGCGTGGTTGGTAAGTTTTGTACATACTAGTGCCATGAAGCACCTCCTTGAAATTTTCTTAGCTTTAAATTAAAGCTACAATTTATATTATAGCATAAAAACTTTTAAAAGTCAATTTGAATAAAAAAACTAAAATGTGGTATAATGGAGGAAAGGAGAAATATGTTTGATACAGATGAATATAAACTAAAAATGACCGAAGCTGTTGAGCATTTTAAAGGTGAAATGAAAAAAGTTCGAACTGGTCGTGCACATCCTTCAATGCTTGATGGTGTGATGGTTGAAGTTTATGGCACAAAAATGCCGCTCAACCAAGTTTCGAATATGACTGCGCCGGAAGCTGGAATGATTTTGATTACGCCATTTGATGCGAATAATATTTCTGCGATTTCAGCGGCAATTCGAAATGACCAAAGTCTTGGTTTTAATCCAAGTGATGATGGCCGTGTCGTGCGTGTGCCAGTTCCACCATTAACAGAGGAGCGCCGTAAGCAAATTGTAAAAGCAAACTTCTGAAAAAAAGTTGAAGGTGCGAAAATCACTTTGCGAAATATTCGTCAAGATGCTTTGAAGAATGCTAAAAAACTTAAAGACGAAAAAAAATTGACTGAAGATGATTTACGCGGAATCGAGAAAGAAATCGACGCAGAAATTAAAGAATTTAGCGCACAAATTGAAGAAATTTTTAAAGATAAAGAGAAGGAAATTCTTACAATTTAAGTTATTTTTTGCTGGCGTTTCAAAAGCGTCGGCAAAAAGCTAATTTAATTTTTTTGAAAGGGTAGGATGGAAGTTTTTAATTTAATTTTTGGGATAATTATAGGTTTAGTTTCACTAACTTTTTTGGTTGCACTTCATGAGCTTGGCCACGCACTCGCTGCGAAAAAAAATGGTGTTAAACTAAAAGAATATGCAGTTGGATTTCCTCCAAGGTTGAAAAAGTTTTAAGGCGAAAACCAATAAAATTCTACCAAAAAGGAACAAAAAAATTTCGATTGGTTTAATTCCTCTTGGTGGTTTTTGTTCAATTGAAAGGCGAACACGATTCAGATTCGAAGAAGGGCGATTACGGTGCGGCAAGTTTTTGGGTAAAAACTCAAATTTTATTTGCTGGTGTTGCAATGAATTGGCTTATTGCGATCGTTATTTTTACAATTCTTGCGCTTTTTGGGATGCCAAAATTAATCCCAAATCAGTTCTATTTAGCTTCTGACGCAAAAAAATTTCTGGTGGTGGCGTTCAAATTTCTTCAGTTTCAAAAAACTCACCAGCTCAAAAATCTGGTATCGAAAAAAAAGATATAATTCTTGAATTAGAGGGCAAAAAAGCGGAAAATTCTGCAAAAAGTTCGTGAAGATTTAAAAATAATGCTGGGAAAAAAATGTAGTTTTGAAAAATTAAGCGTGGCGATAAAACTTTTTTGAAAACTATAAAACTAAATAAAAAAGGCGAAAACGGATTTTTGGGTGCTGTACTTTCAGATGAAATGCAAAAAATTCATGCAACTTGGAGCGCACCAATTGTTGGCTTGGGGACGACTATTCAATTTACGGGTGAAACATTTAAAGGTGTTGGCGAGCTTTTTGCGAATTTTTTTGGTGGAGTTTTTGAAAGGTTTATCCCTAATTCAGAATCGCAAAAAAATGCAAATCTTCAACTTTCAAAAGCAGGCGAAAGTGTTTCGGGGCCAATTTTAGTAGTTGGTGGAATTTTTCCGAATATTGTTTCGATGGGGCTAGATATGATTTTAATGCTAACCGCGGTTATTTCGATCAGCTTGGCATGTATGAATGTTTTGCCTATTCCGGCACTCGATGGTGGCCGTTGGTTGATGACATTTATTTTTCGAATTTTGCTTAAAAAACCACTTTCGAAAGAAACAGAAGAAAATATTAATGGTTGGAGTTTTATGATTTTGATGGGGCTTTCAATCTTAATTATAGTGCTTGATTTTACAAAAGATTTTTAGAGGTTAATGTGCAAAAAAACATTAAAAAAAATAGCATTGAAAAATTCAGAAAAAGCTGAAAAGCAACTTTCAAAAAAAGTCGGTTAAGATAATTTTTTTGGTCAATCTTTCCTCTAATATCATATTTTGTTGCGAGCTATTTTTTTCTGCTGTAATTATTAAGGTTTCGCTTGCTTTGATTTTTTGGAATAATGGCACAGGCTACCAGAATGCAATTTCTAACATAATCACAACAACAGTCTATTCGGTTTTATTTTTCTCGCTAATGTTTGCAATAATTTATTTCGTTCCAGTGAAAATCTTCAAACAAAAGATTTCGAAAGATGACATTGCGCTAAAAGGTTTGATTACTTGGCAAGATTTAGGATTGGCGATTTTTGGATTTATTATTTCAATGATTTTAGCTGGAATTTTGCTTGAAATTTTGCCGAATATCCTAAATTTCGATAAATCTCAGGTTCAGGATTTAACTTTCGAACGCGGCGGGATGCTTTATTCTTGGCAATTTTTGCTAGCTTTTATTTCAGTCGTGGTGATTGCACCAGTTTTTGAAGAGGTGATTTTTCGTGGAATAATTTATAGCCAGCTTCGAAAAGTTAATGTTTGGCTCGCAATTTTTATAACAAGTTTATTATTTGGAATTGTGCATCTTCAGATGAATGTTGGTGTAACGGTTTTTGTGATGAGTACTGTAATGTGCTTAATTCGTGAAAAATTTACCAAAACAATTTGGTCGGGAATTGTGGTTCATATGCTTAAAAATGGTATTGCATTTGTGATACTTTATGTTTTTCCGGTGATTCAAACTTTTCAAGGTTAGCATTGACGATGGCGTAAAAATTTGATATAATTATAAGACTTATTTAAGGAATTTTATTTTATGAAACAAGAATTTAATATTACAGAATTAGGAAAAAAAGAGCTTGAAGCCGAACTTGCGCTTCTAGTTTCACAACGAAAAGAAATTTCAGAAGAAGTTGCAACTGCCCGTGATTTTGGTGATTTGCGTGAAAACTCAGAATATGACGCTGCTCGTAAAAAACAAGCTTTGGCAGAATCTCGAATTATGGAGATTGAAAATATTCTTCAAAAATGCAGTAATTATCGGTGGTGGCAAAAAAGGAATTGTTGCACTTGGAAATCAAGTTAGTTTAAAGAATCTTGAAAATGGTAAAGAAGTGAAATACACGATGGTTGGCGCAGTTGAAGCAAACCCCCTTGAGGGTAAGATTTCGAATGAATCACCAATTGGTCAACAAATTATGGGTAAAAAGCTCGGCGAGGAAGTGGATATCATCACACCAAAAGGCGTAATTAAATACGAAATTACAGAAATTAATTAATTTTTTTATGCTCGGTTGACCAATTCAGCCGAGTTTTAATTTTATAAAAGGAGATTTTAATGCGATTATCAAAATTATACACTAAAACAAGCAAAACTGTTCCATCTGGTGAAGAGGCGAAGAATGCGCAACTTTTGATTAAGGCTGGATTTGTTCATAAAGAAATGGCAGGCGCTTATGATTACCTTCCGCTTGGCTTTAAGGTTTTGGAAAATATTAAAAATCGTTCGAGAAGAACTTGAAAAAAATTGACGCGAACGAAATTTTGATGACAGCTCTTCAGCGCCGAGAAACTTGGGAGCGAACAACTCGCTGGAACGATGATGTTGTAGATGTTTGGTTTAAAACAAAATTAAAAGATGAAACTGAGGTTGGTTTAGGTTGGAGTCACGAAGAACCAATCGTTGAAATGTTGAAAAATCACATCCATTCATATAAAGATTTGCCAGTTTCAGTTTTTCAATTCCAGAATAAAATGCGCAATGAACTTCGTGCAAAAAGTGGAATTATGCGTGGTCGCGAATTTTTTTGATGAAAGATTTGTATTCAATCCATGCGACGAAAGAGGATTTAGAAGAATATTATGCAAAAGTTTCAAAAGCTTACGAGCGAATATTTGAACGTCTTGGTCTGGGTGATGACACTTTTGTTACTTTTGCGAGCGGTGGTGCGTTCACAAAATTTAGTCACGAATTCCAAACAATTTGCGATGCCGGCGAAGACTATGTCTATTTGAAGCGCGATGGCGAAAAAACTCTCGCTTTTAACGAAGAAATTTTGGATCAAGCGATTGAAGAGGGTGAGATTGATTCGAAAGAAGGATTGGAAAAGGTTAAAACGGCGGAAGTTGGAAATATTTTCAATTTTGGAACGCAAAAAACCGACGAAATGGGACTTTACTTTACCGACAAAGACGGCGAAAGAAAATCTGCGTGGATGGGTTCATACGGAATTGGAATTACTCGCGTTATGGGTGTAATTACTGAAAAATTCAGCGACGAAAAAGGTTTGATTTGGCCGGAAAATATTGCACCAGCAAAAATTTATCTTGTGCAAATTGGCGAAAACTCAAAAGAGCTTGCAGAAGAAATTTATAACGAACTTTCGAAAAAGGGAATTGAAGTTTTATTTGATGATCGAAATCTTCGCCCAGGCCAAAAATTTGCAGATGCTGAACTTATGGGGATTCCATACCGCTTAACTATTTCTGATCGCTTGCTTGAAAGTGGTGAATTGAGGTTGTTTCTCGTACGACTGGTGAAACTCAAATTCTTTCAAAAGATCAGCTTTTCGAAAAAATCGTAAAATAATTAAACATCTTGAAAATTCCAAACATAAGCAGTATAATTAAACATATGAAAATTATTGCTTATAGTGTACGAAAAGATGAGCTTCCGTATTTCGAAAAATTTGCGGATCAATTCGGCATTGAATATGCCACAACACCAAAAGATTTAAACACTGAAACGGTTAAATTAGCTGAAGGTTTTGATGCTGTTTCGGTTTATACCTCGAGTGAAGAATTAAACAATGTTTGGAAAGATCTCACCGAAATGGGAATTCAATATTTTACTGTTCGAACGGCTGGCTTTGACGGAATTGATATTGAAAAAGCTAAAAGTTTCGGAATTAAAATTTCGAATGTTCCGCAGTATTCACCGAGTGCAATCGCAGAGTTTGCTGTTGCACTATCTTTGGCGACACTTCGAAAAATTCCGCTTTGTCTTTCGCGCGCCAAAAATCAGAATTTTTCAGTGAATAATTTGATGGGTCGAGAACTTAACACGATGACGATCGGAATTATTGGAACGGGACATATTGGTTTAACAACGGCAAAAGTTTTTAAAGCTTTTGGTGCGAAAATTATTGCGTATGATACTTTTGAAAATGAATCTGCTCGCGAAATTTTAGAATACAAAAGTTTGGATGAAGTCTTTGCGGAGAGTGATTTAATTTCGCTTCATATTCCGCTAACGCCTGAAAAATCGCCATATCATTAATGCTGAAAGCATTTCGAAAATGAAAGATGGAGTTGTGATTATTAATACTATGCGAGGTGGTCATGTAAACTCTGCTAATTTGCGTGACGCTTTAGTGAGTGGAAAAGTTGCAGCAGCAGGCTTGGATGTTTTTGAACATGAAAAGAGCTTGATTCGAAAAGATTTAAGTGGAAGTATCATTAAAGATGCGGTTTATCGCGATTTAGCGAATTTTCCAAACGTAATTATTACGCCACATGTCGCATTTAATACTGATATTGCAGTTCAGAATATGGTTAAAAATGTCGACAGAAAATCTAATTAGCTTCAAAAATGCAGGAACAACCGACAATGAAATTACAAAATAGTTTTCTTCAAAAAATAGCCAAAATTACGCCTCTATTTTTAGTGGCGGTTTTGGCTTTTAGTTTTGTTTTTGGTTTTTCTAATCAGCAACAAGCTTTCGCTAGACGCAAAAGAAATCATAATGAGGAATTAGCTGAGCTTCAGCGTCTAAACAATAATATCATTTTTTTCAAAATTTGATGCAAAATATAATTTCAGTGCCGATGAAAAAGGAAATACAAATCTTGAAATTACTGAAAATATTTCGACATATTTTATTAATGATGGCATAAATCACGGAATTGAGCGTGCGATTCCGCGGTTTTTTTAATGGTAAAACTATTTTTTGATGGCAGAGCTGAAATTGAAATGGACAGTAAGAAAGTTTCATATTCAACTTATGAAAGTGATGGAAATATCGTATTTCGAATTGGTGAAAGCGGAAGTTTTGTTTCCGGGAGACACGAATACCAGCTGAAATATAAATTTAAAAAAATATTATTAACAGATAACGGTATACAAAAATTAATTGTAAATACTAATGGAGTTCAGTGGAAACGGCCTTTTAATGAGGTTGTCGCAACAGTTAATCTGGATTCATCGGTTTTGAAGGAATTTAATGGTGCGGCGAAATGTTTTGCTGGAGCGCAAGGCTCAGCTGAAGAATGTAATAATCTTGAACGTAAGTTGGAAAAAGGAATTTTTTTAGGTTTTTCGCAAAAAGATGTTCAAGCTGGAGAGAATTTAACATTTGAGATTGACTTTAATGATAAATTTGCTCAACCAGAAGCGAGTAGTATTGATATAAATACAATAATTTTTGGAATTTTAGCATTAATTTTAGCATTAATTGCGCTATTTTTTGCTATTCATGTTGTTATAAGATATAATTTAGTTAAGAAAGAAAATGAGGTTTCTAAAGCGGTTGTTCCGCAATATTTGCCACCAAAAATTGAAGAATTAGATATTTTAGATGCAGGCAATTTGGTGAAGTCAAATAAAAAACTTACTGCTGCAATGTTATTTTTTGCGGTGAATGGTAATATTCAAATTGTTGAAGATTCCACCAAGGGCTTTTTTAACAACGAGATAAAGAGATATAAAATTAAGCTATTAAACCAGGACAATTTAAACCAAGATATGACTTTCATTACTGAATTCGTTTTTCGAAAATGAAACTGAATTAGATTTATCGGAGCAGATGAGTGGCATACAAGCCTCTAATATTTCTTCTAAAGTTTTAAACTCAGCATTTAATAAAACCTCTTACTATATTCAAGAAAAAGCCGGCAATTTTTAGTAATTCTCAGTTTTTTGCTGGCGGGGTTATTATTTTATCCGCAGCATTATTCTTTGCGAGCGGAATATTAATTAATTTCATTTCAACTGTTTCGCTTTGGTTTACAGTAGCTATAGTTTCTTTTATCGTAGCTATTGTGCTTGCAATTATGATATTTATTATTTCGAATATAAAAATTCCATCTCGAAAAGGTTTTGAAACAAAGAATTATCTTGAAGGTTTAAAGCTTTATATTTCGGTAGCAGAAAGTGAACGATTAATGTTCTTGCAAAGCTTGCAAAAATTCTGAAAAGGTTTCAAACTGAATTTGGCGGCTCTCGGATTAAACTTTATGAAAAACTTTTGCCTTGGGCGGCACTATTTGGACTTGAAAAATCTTGGGCGAAAGTACTTGAAGTTGAATTTACAAACAACGACTATATGCCGGGATGGTATGTTGGCTCAACGGCGTTTAATGCTATTGCATTTTCAAACAACTTGGATAGTTTTAGCAGCGCAATGAATAGCTATTCAGCTCCAAGTTCGAGCAGCTCTGGCGGTGGAGGGGGTTTCTCTGGTGGTGGTGCTGGTGGCGGTGGTGGTGGTGGCTGGTAAAGCTGCTAAGACTACACCCTAAAAAAACTTTTTTTCGAAAAATAGCTTGTGAATTTTTGCGGGCTATTTTTAATTTTTTTAAAAGCTTAACCATATTGATTTTTGTTTTTGTGATTAAATATAAGCATTATGAATAAGTTTTTGGGTTGGGTTGAAAAAAATAAAAAAAGTTTTTAATTATTTTTCTCTTTAATTTATAGTTTTTGGGTTTAGTGTTTTTTAAATAACAATGTTTATGCTGAAGATATTGGTAAGGGAGGCCAATCGTTCAGAACTCAATATGATGGCGCTTCTAAATCTGGATGTGATTATTTTCAAACTTATGGACCTACAGGTCAAAAACAGGAAAGTAATAGTAGTAGGGAGTGTAAAAAAGCTATTAAGGAAGGCGCATCTGGAAATGGTAAGAAGGTCGCTAATGCACAAGAATGGGTCCTTTTAAGGTGCGAAGCATATGGAACTAGAGGTGTAAGTATTAGTAGTAGCTATAGCGGAGCTACAAAAGATTCAAAAGAATGCCAAGAGGAATCTATAAAACAAGGTTTTTCTAAGAAAGGTAGTGTTGCTACTGATAATGAAGTTACTAAAGATGCTCCAAAAGCTTCATTAGATAATAAGCCCGGCAAAGATAAAGATAAAGATAAAGATAAAGATAAAAATTCTTGTGATATCGAATGGGTTGGGTGGATTGTGTGTCCAATTACTCGCGCCGCCACCGGCATTGTTATAGGTATGTATAACTTTATGCAAGATAATTTCTTGAATATTAAGTCTGATCAGTTATTTTCAAATTCCGGAAAGGGTGCGGAAGTTTATAAAAACTGGTCGTCATTCCGTGATATGGCAAATGTTTTCTTTGTGATTATGATTGCGATTATTATCTTTTCGCAAGTTACAAGCGCAGGAATTTCGAATTATGGAATCAAGAAAATGCTACCAAAGATTATTATTTATGCTATTTTGGTAAATATTTCTTGGTATCTTGCCGTGATAGCTGTTGATATTTCAAATATTGTAGGGAGCACTATCTTTAACTGGTTGGTGAAAGATGGTTGGCATTTTTCAAATGCTGCAAAAGGTACTGAGTCGCCTGTTGAATCTATTTTATCAGGAACTGCTGGAGCTGCCGGGCTTGTTATTGCTGCTGGCGTTACTGCTGCGCTTGTTGGCGGAGGAACTATTCTGCTATTTATGATATCTGCAGCTATAGCACTCGTTACGACATTATTAATTTTGATGATTCGAGAGGCGGCTGTTGTTGTTTTGGTGGTTATTTCTCCTCTAGCTTTTGTTATGGGCTTATTGCCAAACACAGAAGGTTTTTTGAAAAAATGGATGAGGTTTATGAAAAATATGCTCATCATATATCCAATATGCTCTTTGATGGTTGGTGGTGCCATATTTGTTTCTAACTTACTTTTCAATATTACTGATAAGCCAATACTTAAAGTTATGTATGGTGTTTTGCCAATTTTGTCGCTATTTGCTATTGTTGCGATAATTAAAACTATATTAGCTGTTATTGATGGTCTTACTGGTGGAAATCTGCGTGGTGCTCTAGGCAAGATGAGTGGTCATATTAACGCAGCAGCGCAAGATTCGAACTGGGCTAGGGCTTCAAGGGAGAAGGTTGCAGATAGAACTATTGGTGGTATTGCTTTTGGTAAAAATGCCAGAAATGCTAAATTTGAAGAAGGTAGATATAAAAGAGATAAAGCTACTCTTGAAAAGCTAGATAAAAAGAAAAATAAAACTGCGGCGGACTATCGAAGGAGAGCACAATACGGTGCTAGAGTTGCTGGTTACGAAAAGAGTCAGAACGAAGGAATGGTTGCTGCTATGACATATAGCATTGGAAACGATGCTTCGAGGGTTAATGACGAGCTTGATAAGATTTCAGAAGTTAAAGATCCAGGTCAGCAGAGGTTAATGTATGGAGCTCTTGCTCAGGCAGTCACTAGTTCTGGTCTGAATTCTTCAGGTCAAGCTACTGCAATGAATAATATTGCTCAAAGTGCGTTGAATATTAGCGATGAGGGCCAGCGCAAAGCTGTTGCTGCACAAATTGCCTCAAAGGCTGGTTCAGACTTTAAGAAAGTTAACCCTGCTGCTGCAAAAGCTGTTACGCAAGATTTTTCAAATCCAGATTCCATAAAGAGTGTTGCACAAATGGAGGGTGATGTTTCAACATACTCTGGTGCAAGCGCAAAACAAATGGCGGATTGGGCGACTATGTCTAGTTCTAATATAAACGACAATAAAGCGATTAAAGCTATGTATAGCGCGTTTAAGAGTGGTGATTCTGCTCGAATTTCACAAGCTCGAAATATGGGTAAAATTGCCGAACAGGCACTCAACGCAAATGCTACTGGTGCATTATCGTTAACTCCTGATCAACAGAAGAACTTTGAAGCAATGAGAGGAATAGCTTTCCTAGCTCAACATCAAGATGCTTCGACGAACAATGACGCAGCAGATTCTGGTGATGCTTCGAAGCCAAATTCGACTGCAAGTGACCCAGAACACCCCAATCGAAAGTGGCATTAAGATTTAAACACTCCGCAAGGGGTGTTTTTTTTGCTCAAATATGCTAGAATTAAATGAGTGAATAATTCAAAAAGGAGAAATATGAAAATTGCATTGATTGGCTTTGGACTTGAGGCAAAAAGCGCTTATGAATATTTTTAAAAAAACTTAATAAAAATTATACTTTCGACATTTATGATGAGAATTCAAAAAGTAAAATTGAACTTCCAGAAGGTGTGAATTTTTTTGGTAATTTTCATGATTTTTTTCGAAAATCAAGGCAGATTTAATCGTACGAACCCCGGCGGTTAACCCTAATCGCTTGCTGCAAAAATACTAAAAATTACATCTGTTACAAATTTATTCTTTGAAAAACTGTCCAGTACCAATTATTGGGGTTACTGGTTCAAAAGGTAAGGGGACAGTTTCGAGTTTTATTGCTGAAATTTTACGTGCGGCTAAAATTAAAACGCATCTTGTTGGAAATATTGGAGTACCCGCGCTCAATCATTTGAGTGAAATTCAAGATAGCGACGTGGTTGTCTATGAGTTGAGTAGTTTTTCAGCTTTGGGATACACAAAAAAATCACCGCATATTTCGATTTTTGAATAATATTGAACCTGATCATTTAGATGTTCATAATGATTTCAAAGATTATATTTCGGCCAAAATAAATATTGCGAAAAAAATCAAAAAAAGGGTGATTTCTTTATTTTTTTAACCAAGAAGATGAGATTGTTTCAAAAACAGTTAAATCTGAAAAACAGAATTTGAAAGCTGAACTTCAACCATTTCCAAATTTTGATTTAGCTCACATTGAAGAAGGCAAGTTCTTTTTGGGGGATGAGTTAATTTTTTTCGACTAACATTTTAAAAATTCCCGGTGTACATAATCAAAAAAATGCTTGTGCTGCGATGATTGCAACTTTTGATTTTTGCGTGAAAAAAAGGCTTTTGAAATTGAGGAAATTTTTTTGATTTTTGGCGAGAAGGACTTTCGAAATTTACAGGTTTGCCACATCGTTTTAAAAATTTGTCCGCGAAGTTGGCGGAGTTAAGTTTTACGATGATTCAATTGCAACAACACCGGGTAGTGCGATTGCGGCTTTGAATTCTTTTGTTCAGCCAAAAGTTTTGATTCTTGGTGGAAGCGATAAAGGTGCAGATTTGAGTGAATTAATTTCGAAAATTTCAAAAATGTCAGAGAATGAGCTTCGAAAAGTGATTTTTAATGGGTGCCGAGGCGGAGAAATTGGTGCAAAAATTGACCGATGTTAATTTTGAAAGATTTATTAATTTGGGGGCAAAAACAGATATGGCGGAAGCGGTGAAAGCAGCTTTCGAAAATGCCAAAAGTGGTGATGTTGTAATTTTAAGTCCAGCTCACGCCAGTTTCGATATGTTTAAAAGCTATGTTGATAGAGGTGAGCAGTTTATTGAAAATGTAAACCTTTTATGATAAAATAGGTGTTATGAGTAAAAAAGAGACTAAAATTAAGAAGATTGCTAAAACTGAAGTAGTTAAAAAAGCAACTACTAAACTTAAAAAAGTAGATCCGAAAGCTCATTTTAAAGGTTTTAAGAAGTTTATTAAAGATCAAGGTTTGATTGGCATGGCTATCGGTTTAATTCTTGGAACCGCATCTGGAGAACTTGTAAAATCTTTGATTAATAATGTTATCATGCCACCACTTGGTTTTGTCCTTGGATCATCTGAAGGGCTTAAGGGTATTGTTTGGAATATGGGAAAAACGCCTGCCGGAAAAGACGCGGTTCTTTATTATGGCGCATTTTTGAATGATATAGTCAACTTTTTGGTGATTGCATTTGTTGTGTACTTTGTACTTTTGTTTGTTGAAAAACTTTTCACAGATGACGATATTGAAGAAGAAGCTAAAAAAATATTGAAGAAGAAGCTGAAAAGGCGGCCAAAAAAATAACTTATGGATAAGCTAAAAAGCTCGTGTAGCGGACATTTTAAATGAGCTTGAAAAAGCGAGCTTGAAGCTTGATCTTGAAAACAAAAGAAATCAAATAACTGAGCTTGAAGCTGAAATTTCGAACCCTGAAATTTGGCTAAATCCAAAAAATGCGCAAGAAAAAGTTAAAAAACTTGCGGATTTGAAAAAAGTTATTCATCCGTGGGTAGTTTTAAAAACGCAGGTTGAAGATATCTCTGAGTTAATTGATCTTGGTGATGATGATCTACTTGATGAATTTGAAAGCCAAATTCAGCAGTTTGAAAGTGATTTTTTTAGAGCTTCGCAAACAGCTTTTGTTTGATGGAGAATTTGATGACGGTGATGCAATAGTTCGAATAACTTCTGGTGTTGGTGGAACCGATGCACAGGATTTTGCTGAAATGTTGGAACGGATGTATTTGCGCTGGGCTGAAAAAAATGATCTAAAAACTGAGCAAATTGAACGAAGCGCGAGCGAAGAGGCTGGAATTAAAACTAGTGTTTTTGAGATTCAAGGGCTTTATGCTTACGGCAAATTACGGAGCGAAAATGGTGTTCACCGGCTAGTGCGAGTTTCACCATTTAACAGTGCTGGAACACGAGAGACTTCTTTTGCTTTGGTTGAAATTCTGCCAAAAATTGATGCGCCAGAGCAAGTTGAGATAGCTGAAAAAGACCTTAGAATTGATGTTTATCGTTCGGGTGGAAAAGGTGGGCAGGGGGTTAATACGACTGATTCCGCAGTTCGAATTACACATATTCCAACTGGCGCGGTTGTAGCAATTCAAAACGAGCGTTCACAAACTCAAAATAAAGAAACTGCGATGAATATTTTACGTGGAAAACTTATTCAAATGAAAAATTGAGCAACATGCTCAAAATTTGAGTGAACTTCAAGCTGGAAAATCTGCCGACTGGGGATCGCAAATTCGAAATTATGTTTTGAACCCTTACAAACTTGTAAAAGATACTCGCACAAAGCACGAAGAAAAAGATATTGAAAAAAGTGCTAAATGGTGAAATTGACGGATTTATTTTTTTGCTTTTTGGAAAAATTCGAAAGAATAAAAAGCATAAGAATATTGACAAAATATGAATTTTTATGATATTCTTTTAATATAAAAAAACTGCAAAAAAATAAAAAAATATGAAAAAAATTTGAATAAAATTTCACAAGAGCAAGATTTTGAAAACTTACAAGGAAATGAAACTCAATTTTCGAAAGAAGACTTTCAAAATATTGGCGAAACTGCTCTGAAGATTGCTGAAAAAACTCACCATTTTTTTCGAAAAAGCGTGAGCGTTTTGATTATTTAAATAATCCTTACGGCGAAAAACGCAAAAAGAACATTTTGAGCGTGAAATTGCTTTTAAAAAAATCGCCGAAAAGAAGAAATTGAAAAAGGGTTATTTTTGATGAAAAAAAGACGATTTTGTCGTTGATCCTAATGATTATAAAATTCTTTCAAAACAGATGATTCAAGGAAATGGGCGTGTTGGAATTGATTTAACAGTGACAAAATATCTAAAACACGGAATTGCACTTGCTGACACAGTTTCGAATTATGACACGGTTGTTTATCTTGATAAGTCGGCGCGTCCGCTTGATGGTTTGGCACGAAAAGTTTTAAAAACGGTTTTTGCCAGACAAAAAAAGCGACCGGATTCGAAAATTTTTTTAAATATCGACCGAAATCAGATTTTTGCCGAGCTTGGTTTTGGAATTAGTGACGGATATTTTAATGATGGAACTGAAAATAACGGAATTGCAAAAACGAGTCACTTTATTAATCGTTGGCAAAGGGAAACTTCGCAAAAAGCTAGGGATCGGATTTTGGCTGCGGTGCGTTCGCAATTTTTGGATAAAAATGCTGAGATTGATATGGATGCTGATGAAGATGAGATTATTCAGCAGATTTTAAATTCAAAAACTACTGTTGAAGGTAAGAAAGTTATAGCGGTTGATGAAACCAGTTTTTCGGGCGCGACAATTGGTGTTGCGAGCTTTCTTTTGCATCATGCACTGCCTGAGGCGAAAGTGAATGATAGTGGTTTTACTTTCTGGGAAAGTGAAGACCGTCAGGTGAAGTCTAATATTGGTGGAGAAGTGAAATTAACACATGGATCTGTTCCAGTTTGGTATGATAAAAATAATGATTTTGGTCGAGGAATTGGTGAGCGAGATGAAGGTTATCATAACCGTCGTTTCGAAAATAACCCAACACGATTAAATCTACTTCGAAAAATTGGTGCTTCTGTTTTAGCGTCACCTCATCGCGATTTGAACGAAAAATATCTGCGCGACGAGAATTATGAAGATCTGATGTATGATTTCGATCAATTAATGCACGATTATAAGGCTAATAAAATTTTAATTTCGGCACCATTAACGAATTATGAAAGTTTAGATATTTTCTATGATTTAATGGATGCACAGGCGGAAAGTAAAAAGTATTGATTTTCAAGATATCGTGCGAATGAATAAGGTTCGAAACGAACATCGCAAGGAAATATCAGAATTTGAGACATTTAAAAAGCCCATCTAAAATGGGCTTTAGTTTTGTGCAATTTTTTTAATCTTAATTTTGGCTTCGTTTGTACTATTTAAAAGATTTAATTCAAATCTTTGTAGCTCAGGTTTTTTTCTTCATTTACAGCGATTTTTTTCCTTCAATACGAATATAGTTTTTCGTACTGTTTTATAAAAAAATAATTTTAGCAGGAAAATTGCCAAGATTGGTTTTTAGTCTAACTTTATGTGGTAATTCAACACCGTTTGAAGCTAAACTGCGAAAAAAATTTGCACGTTATGTATTGTTAATAACAAATAAAAAGAACCTCCTTTTTTTGGAATACCTATATAATAACATTTTTTTAGATAAAAAAAGTCAATACGGAAGATTTTTTTATTTTTTCGAAAATAATTTAAAAAAACTCTTGCATAAAAAAAGCTTATACTGTATAATTGTTAAAGGTTGGCTCTTTAGCTCAGTTGGTAGAGCAGAGGCCTGAAGAGCCTTGTGTCCCCAGTTCAAGTCTGGGAGGAGCCACCAATTTTTTTGATGAAATCCGCTAAATGCGGTTTTTTATTTTTCAAAAAAATCCTAAAAGCACTTGAAAAAAATAAAAACATAAGTATAATAGGTAGTATGAATAGATTCAAAAAAGGTGCAGTACAAGGCTCAACAATTGCAATTATTCTTTTGAGTATCGGGTTTGCCGGTGCGGGTTCTTTTGGGATTTGGGCTTATATTGAATATAATAACGCAAAAACAGATATTGACGGTAAAATTGAATTAGCTACAGCGGAAGCAAAGCGAAAACAAGCCGAAGATGATGAAAAGAAATACAACGAAGAACGCCGAAAAACTGTTAAAGAATTCCGTGCACCAGAAGATTTAGGAAAGGTAACATTTAGCTATCCAACTTTCTGGAATCAATATATTGAATCAAATGGATCAGATCGAAAGGGATTTTTCTCGTATTTCTATCCTGACACTGTTCCACCAGTTCCAAAAGAAAACAAAGATGTTCAAAGGTTTGGGCTTCGAATTGCGATTTATGAAAAAAATATGGACGAAGTTTTAAAAGACTTCCAAGAGGCAATTAAGAAGGGTGAACTTTCTTCTGAAGCGGCAACTGTCAACGGATATCCTGCAACAAAAATTTCAGGATTATTCCCTGGACCAGATAAGAATAACCGAATTCGCGGAACGGCTTACTATTTTAAATTCAATAGTAAAACTTTGATGATTCGAACAGATGCAGACACTTATAATAATGTTTTGAATGAGAATGTTCTAAGAACTTTGAAAATGGATTAGCTTTTAAAAATAGCAAAAATTTGCTATAATAAAAGTATGAATGAGCGGGAGTTTTTAAATCTGGTAGCGCAAGATAGTAGTTTTCTTGTTGCTGCTCATGAGATGAAAACCCCGCTTTCAATTATTCGCCAGCTTTCACTAACTTTGACTGATAATGATATCGATCTTTCTAGTTTTGAAAGAGATCGAATTTTGCGTCAAATTAATACAACAAGCGAAAGAGCTTTGCGCCTTGTTCAAGATTTAACTAAAATTTCGAAACTTGAAGATGCGATGTTTGAGCTTGAACCGATTAGTTCAAAGAAAATCTGTGGCGATGTGATTTCTGAGATTTCTGATGTTTTCAAGCTTCATGGAAGAGTAATTCGGTTTAAAAATGTTCGAAAAAGCGAGCTTATTGTTGCAAATTATGAACTTTTGCGTTCAGTTTTGATAAATTTTTCTGATAACGCTCTTTATTCTTCAGATAAAAAAAATGATGTTGAAATTAAGATTTCGAATATTGGAGAAAAGGTTCGAATTTCGGTGCGAGATTATGGCGAGGAGCTTCCGATTTCGATTTGGCGAGCAATCAAAAAGCAAAATCATCGGCCAGTTCAGGCGAGTTCGCGTCCGCAAAGTTCCGGCTTGGGGCTATTTATCGCGCAAAGTTTTGCGACTGCAATGGGTGCAAAAAAATTGGTGTTATTCGGCATCGCGACGGCAGCACATTTTATATCGATTTAAATCGTTCAGGGCAGTTGAGTTTGTTGTGAAAAAAATTTTAATTATCGAAGATAACCGGATTTTGGCGGAAAATTTTGAACGAATCTTGCGCTCAAATTTCAGTATTTCGAAAGCGAATTCTGCGCAAGAAGCAATTTTACAGATTGATAAAAATCTGCCTGATTTAATTTTGCTTGATATTTTGCTCGAAGGACATTCAGCATTCGCGCTTTTGAATGAGCTTCAAAGCTATGCTGATACTTCTAAAATTCCTATTGTAATTTGTTCTGATTTAGCGAGCGAGCTTGATTTCGAAAGTCTCAAACCTTTCAATATTCGGCATATTTTTTTGATAAATCACAAGTTCACCCACAAGAATTACGCAAAAAAATCGAGGGAATTTTTAAATGAATAATTCGCGCAAAAAAACACTTGCAATAGTTTTGCGGCGAACTGATTTTGGTGAGGCGGATCGGATTTTAACACTTTTAACGCCCGAAGGTAAAAAAACCGCAATCGCGCGAGGTGTTCGAAGACCAAAATCTAAATTAGCTGGCGGAATTGAGTTTTTTTCGTTAAATGAGGTAGTTTTGATTGAGGGGAAGAGTGAGATGAAAACACTTTCTTCAGCTCGAATGTGTGAATTTTTTGGCGAAATTTTGAAGGATTTCGAAAGAACTGAATTTGCTTATTATGCAATTAAAAAGATTTCAGGGCTTTGCGAACAGATTGAGAGCGGTGATTTTTTTGAAATTTTTATTAATAATTTTTTTCGAAGTTTGAATAATTACGATATCGACTTAAACCTAATAAAAATGGTTTAATTTTAAGGTGGCTGAATTTTTCTGGTGATGAAATTAATCTTGAAAGTGATAAAAATGGCAAGCCCTTACAGGCAGACTTGAATTATAGTTTTGATTTTTATGATAAGGTCTTTTTGGAAGACACTAATGGTAAGTTTGGTGCGAATGATATTAAATTTTTTTGCGACTAATGGTTTCGAGTGAACCAAAAAAATTATTTCGAAAAATCAAAGGTTGTGATATTTTTTTGAATAAAGTTACAGATATTATTCGATCATTGCAATAAAAATATTGATAAAAATTGCACGCCGGTGTTGTTTTTTTATGTATGGAAAAAGCTTTTTTTAATTTGTAAAAGTTTATAGTTGACTCAAAAATGATACAATTGATTTAAACATAAGTGTTTTATATTATTAAAAAGGGAGAAATAAAATGAAATTTAAAAAAATAAAATATTAATTTTTTTATTCTTGCAGTATTGTTCTCGGTGGTGAGCTTTAGTTCTTTGACTTTTGCTGCTGAGGATATTACAAGCCGTTTAAAGATTGAGCCTAAAAGTATTAAAAAAATAACGGACGCGAGTGGTCTATTGATATTTCTGGCCAGAATGCTAAAGAAGGGGATTGGGTAACTTTTTTCGCGCTGAAAATGTATCTATAATACCAGGGGAAGAGTAGATATTAAATATAATAATGAAAAAGATCGGTGAAGCTTTTAGTTAATAAAATTTATAGCAATGGAGGTGATTTAAATAGTTCTAGCATTGTTAGAGATGATGAAAATGCAAGGCCTGGGGCTATTATTTGGCAGGGTAAAATTGTTTTTAATAAGAATATTGAAAAATATGCTAATTTTAATACCGCTATCCTGAATAATAGTGTTAATTATTTCTCATATGTAAATCGTGAAACTACTGTGGAAACTAAGATCATTGGTAATACTACTCTAAAAAGGTGAAGATGTTAAATTAGCAAAACAGCCTTTGATAAATATAAATAAAACTAGTGCTATCTCTAGTGCTGGACAATTTATTTCTAATAACGGCAGCTCTTCTTTTGGTCCGACTGTAATTAATTCTAAGAATAATCCTATTAAATCTGGTACTATAGTTAAATCAGTATGAGTAAAGATTCTTCGATCCGTTTCGATGATAAAACTTACCCTATCGGGTCAACTGTGCGGTTGTTAAAGCTAGGCGAAAGTATCTTTGCCTCGACTCCAGTAAATAAATACGGTGTATATTTTACTGGTGGGCCAGGTATAGAATTAAAAGTTGTTTCTCGCTCTGAAACTGAGTTAGTACTTAAAGTATCTAAAGATATGCCCGCTACTGATGGAATCTATAGATCTGGTGTTACTTCTGTAAAAATCGTAGATGGTTCGCATGTAAAGAATAATAAAGTTACTAATATTAAACATACTGTTGAGCTTGTCTCTCCAGATGGAAATACTATAGACAAGAAAGACTTTAATGTGGCTATACCGATTCTTGGTAGTAAAGTAGAAACCTATGCTAAAATTCTCAAACCTGAAGTAAAGCCACGAAATCCTGCGTCAACTCCAGCTCATCAGCAACTGGCTACTGAATTATCAAAGGATGAAGCTTCGGAAGCGAAAGTTAAAGCTCCAAATACTGGTTTCGAAAAATCTCAAAATTTAATTATTCCAGCTTTTTCTATTTTGGGTGTGGTCACCGTATTGTTTTTTCGAAAAAAATCAAAATTAAAGTTATAATTTTATAACAATTTTAAGGAAAAGCTCTCGAAAAAAAGGGAGCTTTTTTTGATATAATGGTTAAAAAGAGTATACGGAGGAAAAAAATGAAGAACGAAGACTTAATGGACAGAATTGTTAGCCTTGCAAAACGCCGCGGTTTTATTTGGCAGGGTAGTGAAGTTTATGGTGGAATGCGCGGAACTTGGGATTACGGCCCACTTGGTTTGGCATTAAAGCGCAAAATTATGAACGAATGGTGGGATTTCTTTGTTGAGAACCGTGAAGATATGTTTGGTGTTGATGCAGCAATCATTATGAATCCAAAAAGTTTGGAAAGCGAGTGGTCACGCTGCAACTTTTGCCGATCCTTTGGTTGAGGATTTAAAAACTGGCGAACGCTATCGAGCGGATCACCTTTTGAAAGATGCTGGAATTGAAGCTGAAGGTCTTTCGAATGAAAAAATTACTGAAATTATTCGTGAAAAAGGTTTGAAATCGCCAAAAGGTAATGATTTGAGTGATGTCCGTAGCTTTAATATGATGTTCCAGACCAATGTTGGTGCGGTTGTTAACGAAAACTCTGTAGCTTATCTTCGCCCGGAAACTGCTCAGGGAATTTTTACGAATTATAAAAATGTAGTAGATGCTTTTTATCCAAGCTTGCCGTTTGGGCTTGCGCAACAAGGTAAAGCTTTTCGAAACGAGATTAGTCCGCGTGATTTTTGTATTCCGTTCGCGAGAATTTGAACAAATGGAAATTGAGTATTTCGTAAATCCTAAAAAAATTGGGAAGCTGAGTTCGAAAAACTTTTAAATTTGGTGCGAGAATTTTTAACTCAAAAAATGGGTCTTCCAAAAGAGTCTTTATTTGAACTTGAAGTTCCAGCTGAGGATCGAGCACACTATTCAAAACGAACGGTAGATTTCGAATTTAATTACCCAATTGGTAAAGAAGAATTAATGGGAATTGCTTATCGAACCGACTTCGACCTTGGAAACATTCAACGGGCAAGCGGTAAAAAGTATGGAATATACAGATAAACAAACTCGCGAAAAGTTTATTCCACATGTGATTGAACCAAGTTTTGGTGTTGAACGATTATTGATGGCGGTTCTTTCGAACGCTTATATCGAGGTTGAATCCGAGGGCAAAACTCGAACTTATCTAGCTTTACCCGAAAATCTTGCGCCAACTAAAATCATTGTGGCTCCACTTTTGAAAAACAAAGAGGCTTTAGTTGAAAAAGCTAAAGAGGTTTATTTTGAACTTCGTAAAAAATACAAAAATGTAGAATTTGATTTGAGCGGAAAGGTTGGTAAAGTCTACGCCAAAGCGGATGAAATTGGTGTGCCAAAAGTTGTTGTGATTGATTTTGAAACAGTTGAAGGCGATGGATTGGTGAGTGTTCGAAATCGTGATGACGCCTCACAGATTCGCGTAAAATCAAGTGAGGTTTAATGAAGAAAATTACCTCTGCGCAAAATCCGTTGGTTAAAAAACTTGTCCAACTTTCTAAAAAACAAAGTTTTCGAAATAAACAAAATTTGACAATTGTTGAAGGTGTTCATTTGGCGGGTGAATGGTTGAAAACTTTTGGTTCGCCAGATATTTGTGTTTTTTTGAGTTCTTCGAAAAGTATCGAGGTAAAGCAGATAGTTCAAAAATGTAAAGATTTGAATACTGAAATTATTGAGCTTGAACAAGAAATTTACGCAAAAATTAGCCCAGTTGTTGAAGGTGTTGGTATATTTTTTTATAGTTAAAAAAAGCCAGAATTTCAATCTGTTAATTTTTCGAAAAAGATATGATTATTCTTGAAAAAATTCAAGATCCGGGAAATCTTGGAACTATCTTGCGAAGCGCAGTTGGTTTTGGGGTTAAACAAATAATTTGTTCAAAAGGAACTGTTTCGGCTTGGTCACCAAAAGTTTTGAGGGCAGGAATGGGGGCACATTTTAAACTTCAAATTTTTCGAAAATCAAGACTTGAATGAGGCTATTTCGAAAGTTGAAACTCCAATTTTTGCAACAAGTCTTCAGGCTGAAAAAAATCAATTTATGATGAGAATTTTACAACAAAAAAACAGCTTGGATTTTTTTGGGAATGAAGGCGCGGGTGTTTCATTAGACTTGCTTTCGAAAGTTAAAAATCAAGTTATAATTCCACAGGTTGGTGAAATCGAGAGTTTGAATGTGGCGATGGCGGCGACAGTTTGCTTGGCGGAGCAAGCGCGTCAAAGATTAAAAAGCATAAGTGATATTGCAAAAAAATGCAAAAATATGGTAGAATTGAATTATGAAAAAAAGTTATCGTAAAAGCAAAAATTAAAAATAAAGTTGATTTTTGTTAAAAAGATTAACTGATACAGGGCACGATTTCGGGCGAGTGATTTTTTTCAGAATGATCGCGTTTTTTTACCTCGCGGTTATCAGCCAAGCCGAAATTTGCCAAAGTTAATGATCCGGACGGAAATTGTTGACCCAAAACGTAAACCTTGGTATCAGCTAATCCAAAAACGCCACATTGATGCTGAAAATGTTGATTTAATTCACGAAACACCTGTTTTGAATTATGCTGAAACTGCGCACATTGTTCAGCAATTAGGTTTCGAAATGAAGGTTGAAGTCCTTCGAAATCGCCAAAAACTTCAAGTTGAAGACACGACTTTCTTTTTGGATGATGTTGAAAAATTAGGAACATTCATTAAACTTGAAAGAGAAGTTAAAAAAGGTGATAATCCTGATGAAATTCGGCAAGAGTTATGGGATGTTTTAGAAGTTTTGGGAATTGATAAAACCGCAGATTCACCAGAAAATTACACCGCACAGCTTCTTAAAAAAAGAAGCAAAAAGTCGAAAAAAATAGTTTAAATTCGCTCTCGAAATTGAGGGTGAATTTTTTAAAATTCGAAATAAGCTTGAACACTTTGCGAAAAAGCTGATATAATAAAAGTGATGATATTATTAGATCGTGTAACAAAAGTCTATGGGAATTCAAAAACTCCTGCAATAAACAGGATTAGTCTTCATATTAAACCAAAAGAATTTGTAATTTTGGTTGGAACGAGTGGTGCCGGAAAGTCGTCACTTTTAAAAATGCTTACTCGTGAAGAAAAGCAGACTAGCGGTAAAATTGTTGTCGGTGGAATTGACTACGATAAATTACGAGATAAAGATATTCCGCTTTTGCGACGTCGAATTGGTGTAATTTTTCAGGATTTTAAGCTTTTGCCGAATCGAACGGTTTTCGAAAATGTTGCTTTCGCGCTTGAAATTGCTGGAATGACAAATCACGAGATTAAAGCTACTGTTCCGAAAGTGATTAAGCTTGTTGGTTTGGAGGGTAAAGAAGGCAATTTTCCACATCAGTTGAGCGGTGGTGAGCGTCAGCGTGTGGCTATTGCTCGAGCTTTAGCGCGTCAGCCAAAAATTCTTATCGCCGATGAGCCTACTGGGAATCTCGACCCAAAGCACAGTTGGGATATTATCCGACTACTTGAAAAAATTAACGACTACGGAACAACAGTTGTTTTAACTACGCACAATGTTGAAATTGTTAATAAACTTAAACGTCGCGTTATCACTTTGAATGGTGGAAAAATCACTCATGATCAATCACAAGGGGAGTATAGACAGTAATGGAAGAAAAGCAAAAAACAATTCAACAACGAGGTCGAAAAAAACAGAACTCTAAAGTTATTATGCAGCAAAAACGCCATCGTCGCAGAACTTTAACATTTTGGCGAATTACTAAATATGGCGCAAATAGCTTTGTTCGAAATGCTTGGCTTTCGGTCGCCGCAACAGCAGTGATGACGGTTACTTTGGTGATTATTTTTGGCTCACTTCTTGCGCGCTCAATTTTAATGGATACGGTTGATGATATTAAAAATAAAGTTGATATGTCAATTTATCTGAAAAAGGGTGTTTCAAATTCTGATATTAAAAAAATGAAAAAGTTAATCGGTGATCTTAAAACGGTGACAAATATAACCTACACATCACCGCAAGAAGCGCGAGATAAGTTTGCGCGAAAAAAATTCTGCCGACGCGGATATTCGAAAAAGCCTTGATCGAATCAAATAATGAATTTTTTTGGTATTTTTTTAATATTAAACTCGTTGATATTTCAGATTCAACTGAGCTTAAAAAAATCTTGTCGAAAATAACAAATTGATAAAATCGAGCCTTGACCCAGATCATCCGCCAACATATGCGAGCGATCGGAATGAGGTAATTAAGAATATTTCGAACACAATTAATTTTGCTGAGAAAATTGGAATTCTTGCTGGTTTAGTTTTTTTGTAATTATTGCAAGTTTAATTATTTTTTTAACACAATTCGAATGGCGATTTTTTTAACCGTCGAGAAGAGATTTATATGATGAAATTGATTGGTGCGAACAAGAGTTTTTATTGCTGGGCCATTTTTTTGGTTGAAGCTGTGATTTGCGGAACAATTGCAGCAATTTTAGCATCAATTATTGGATATTTGATTATTTTTCTTTCCAAGACCAAGCTTGAAGATTATGGAATTATTGTCTCACCAGTGATTTCATTCTTAAATATGTACGGAATTCTTGTTGTTTTGGGACTAATCATTATCGGATCTTTAATTGGTATTATTTCAGCATTTACAGCTACAAGAAAATACCTAAAAAAATATAAAAAAAGGGGCTTGTCTTCGAAAAAAATAATGTGATATAATTTTAATAGAATAAATTTAAAAACAAAAAGAAAAAAACAGTTATGAAAAAGATTAAAAAGAAGAATTTAATTATTAATAGCGCGATTTCTCTTGGTGTTGTGGCGGCTGGTGTCGTTGCGACAATTCCGAAAAGGTGGAGCTCAGGCCGAAAAAGAGTATTGATCAGCTTGATAAGGAGATTAAGGCGCTTCAATCTCAGATTGGTGATGCAGAATCTCGGGCGGGCGATCTTCGAAATAAAGCTCAAACACTTCAAAATGAATTAAACGGAATCGAAAAAGAAAAAGCTACGATTCAGTCACAGATCGCGATTTATCAAAAGCAATTCGAAAAACTTCAGCTCGAAATTAAAACGAATGAAGAAAAATATCGAGCGAAATCGAGATGCTCTTGGTTCAATTTTAGCTACAATGTCGCTTGAAGATGATATTACACCAATTGAGCGAATTGCGGGAAGTAGTAATCTTTCGAAAGCTCTTGATAATTTTGAATATCAAAGTGCGGTTAAAAATCAACTAGTTGAAAAGGTTGATGGAATTAAGCGTGCAAAAGCTGATCTTGAAAAACAACGAGATGAAGTTAAGGTTGCATTAGCAAATCAGCAACAAGCAGAGTCTGCATTGCAGGAAAAAATTCGTCAGCAAAACGAATTAATCACTCAGACAAAGAATGATGAAGCTGAATATACAAAATATGCAAAAGAGCGAAATGCTCAAAAGGCAGAACTTCAAAAACAACAACAAGAAGCAATTCAAGCACAAATTTTGCGAGCTGCTAGGGCTGCTGGTGGTGGTGCTCTTCCGCAAGCGATTGCCGGAACAAGTTTATATCCTTGGAATGATGCAAACTGTCCAGTTGACGCAAATGCTGTGAGTTATGGCGGAGCTGATGGAAATGGAACAGATGGCTATGGATATGGATGCCGACAATGTGTGAGTTATGTTGCGTGGAAATTGCGTGCAACAAAAGGAATTAGCGCTGCATATTGGGGGAATGCAAAAGATGTTCCAGCAAGTGCTCGTCGAGCAGGTTTTCGAACTGGAAATACGCCAAAAGTTGGTTCATTTGGTGTGATGAGTGGTGGCCAATACGGACATATCGTTTGGGTTGAAGCTGTTAATGGAAATATGGTTACAATTTCGCAATACAACTATTTTGTGAACGGACGCTGGGGGCAATTCTCGACAATGACCGTTCCTGCAAGCACTTACGATACATATGTATATTTTTGATTAATATTTAGCGAGTCAGTTTACCTGGCTCGCTTTTTTTATTATTTGTTTTAAATTATTTAGAAAAAAATGAGCTGGTATTTTTTTGATGGAATAAAAGTATTTTTATGTAAAAAAATATTTCAGAAAAAGATATAATTTCAATAAAAAAATATTAAATATAAATTTTTTTCTAAATGTAATCTTATGCCTCCACTATTGTAATTGTTGAATAGTTAAGTTATAATATGAAAAAGTTGTACGCAATAATATGATCGATATTCGTGTGCAAGCACTTAAACATAGCGGTAATCTACTTAATGAAGGTTTTGATTTCTTGAAAAACTATTCATGATAATTTTTTTAGAAAAAGAGGAATAGATATGTCTAAAACACAAGCCCTAAATACTGCTCAGACTCATAATAAATTGTTAGATGCTAACAAGGATCTAATAAGAATAATTGGAACTGCCCTTTATCCAGCACGTAAACAATTGGAATTATTACAAGAAGCTCGGGAAGAAATTAGAAATATGAAACTAGAAGGGGAAGAACTTCATATGAGCTCAAAGTTCAAGAAAAAGGCAATCGCCTGGGAGAAAAAGTTTATTAAGTAGAAATCGCTAACTTCTTAGACTCGCAAAAATTGTGGGTCTTTTCTTTTATTTCAACATTCTTCTAAAATATATCTAACCTGCTACAATAGTAGAGAAAATGGAAAATTTGGTGGATTATTGCAAGAATAAAACAGGATTGTTTTATAGCGCTAAATATTAAGCCTATCTTTCGGAGCTTATTTTTTTGTTATGCTTGTGTTTTTATGATATAATGGATTTTATGGATAGAGGGAAAAAAGTCAATCACTCAACGTTAGTTTTAATTTCGGCTTTTACGCTGATTTTGGGTTTTGTAAGTGGTTCAAGAATAGATGATATTAGAAATTTAATTGCGCCAGTTTTTGGGCTAAAAAAGGTTGAGAAAATAGATTTTTCAAATGTTGAAAAAACTTATCAAGCATTAGTTTTGAATTATGATGGAGAAATCGACAGACGGAAGATTATTGAAGGTGCTTCTAAAGGCTTAGTTGAAGCTGCTGGCGATAAATACACCGAATACATGACTTCAAAAGAAGCTGAGGAATTTAACAAAAGCTTGAGCGGTGATGTTGGAACCGGTGTCGGAATTGAACTCGCAAAAGACGGCGACATTGTTAAGGTTGTGCGTGTTTTACCAAAAAAATCCTGCTGCGAGCGCTGGTATTTTGGCTGGAGATATAATTTCAAAAGTTAATGATGAAGATGTTTTAAAGAAAAGCACCTCAGAAGTTAGTAGAAAAATTCGTGGCGATTCTGGCACAACAGTTAAAATTACGGTCATTCGCGGTGAAGAAAAGAAGGATTTTTCAGTGACTCGTGCAAAAATTGAAAAATCCAAGCGTTGAGCTATCAAAAAAATAACGGTATTGCAACACTTTCGATTTATCGATTTGATAGTGAAACTGGTGCTTTGGCGAAAAAGTATGCTGAAGAAATTAAAAATGAAGGAATTTCGAAAGTTATTTTGGATTTGCGTGGAAATGGTGGCGGATATGTTCAAGCTGCAAAAACCGTTGCGAGTTTATGGCTAGAGAAAAATGCGCTAATTGTAAGCGAAAAAACTGGTTCGAAAACTGTTGAGGAAATTCGAGCAACTGGCGAAAGTCCATTAAAAGGAATTAAAACAGTGATTTTGCTCGACAATTCTTCAGCGAGTGCGAGTGAAATTGTTGCTGGAGCACTGAAAGAACATAAGGCTGCGCAAATTGTGGGTGAAAAATCTTACGGCAAGGGGAGTGTTCAAACGACGATCGATATGCCGGACGGTGCTTTATTGAAGGTTACAATTGCAAAATGGTTCACACCAAGTGGCAAAAATATCTCGAATAATGGAATTTCACCAGATATTGAGATTAAAAATCCAGAGGGGCAGAGCTATTTGTTGAATGATATTCAGAAAAATAAAGCAATGGAAATTTTGAAGTAGGCGAGAATATGGAGATAAAAAAGAAAATTCTATTGGTTGAGGATGACCAGGTTCTGGCAAGTGTTTATCGTGCTCGATTAGAAATGGAAGATTTTGAGGTTTTTGAAGTGCATGATGGCGAGCATACTTTGACGGCGGCGTTAAAAATTCGACCAGATTTGATTTTGCTTGATGCGATGATGCCGAAGATTTCAGGCTTTGATGTTTTGTATATGTTGCGAAACACACCAGAGACGATGAATATGCGGATAATTATGCTTACAGCTTTAAGCCAAGAGAGTGATCGAAAGCGCGCCGAGGAGCTTGGTATTGATGATTATCTTGTGAAGTCGCAAGTGGTAATTTCGGGTGTGATTGATAAAATTCGCGAACATTTAGGAATAAATGAAGAATGTTAATTCGAATCAATAAAATAAAAAATGAGCTAATCATTCGAAAAGCTCATTTTTTATTGCAATTACGCAGCTACAACTTCTACAACTGTGCGTCGTTCGGTTTTGCCAGTAAATTTGCGTTTTTGGATTTGTTTAAATTTCACAACACCGTCTTGTTTGGCGTGAATAGTGAAATTTCGGCTCATGTAAGTTCCTTCACCAGCCAATTTAGCTGCACCAGTTTGTCGAACGAGAACTTCACCCTCGTTAACTTTTTGGCCACCAAATCGTTTAACACCAAGGCGTTGACCGGCGTTATTATGGACGTTCTTACTTGAACCACCCGATTTAACGTGTGACATTTTTACTCCTTATTAGTACTAATAATTCACGCGCCACAACTTGATCTTCGCGATAATATATTAGATCTTGTGGTTTAACGCGCATAAATTCTTTTCTATTATACCCCAGCTCATTTAAAAAGTCAACAAGTGGAAGGTGTGAAAAATCGCCATTTTGGTTTTTCCAAGCCGGAACAGCGATACAAACTTGCATTCCATCTGGAATTTGTGTGGCTAGATTTTTCAAAAAGTTCGAAATTATGCGGTTGCAGATTTCGCGAACTTCCTCCAGTTTTTTTGGTGAAGGCGGAACAGAGAATGGTTGACCGAGATAAGTTTCGCAAACCACTGTTGAAAGATTTTTAGCGAAACTCCATTTTTCGTCGGTGGCATCGGCTTGATAAATTTCACCAATCTCGCCATGTGGTTTAAATTCTCGTAAGAACCATTCGCTATTTTCTTTCGAAAATTCTATCATTTTTTCACTTAAATCTGTACCGTTCGCTTTAAAACCTTTTAGTATTGCCTCTTGAAGAACAGTTCCGGTTCCGCAAAATGGGTCGAGAATTTCTGGCATTTCGAAATTTTTTCTGCCAAAAAGCGCTTGAATTTGTGGCTGATTTTCACCCGCTCCAAGATTAAGCATTGTTTGCGCTAGTTTTGGTGGTAGCATTCCGACAAAAAGCATCACGTTTTGGTCGATTTTGGTCGCGTTTAGCGTAGCTTGTTATATTTTGTGCGCCTTCGCTGAGTGCAATAATCGTTTTTTTACCACCGCGTACCGCTAAAATTTCGATTTTTTTCTCACTCAAACCAAGTTTGTTGTTATGTGAAATAGCAGTTGAAAGTGCTGCCGTTTTTGAAGGGATAATTCGTACCGAAACACCGTGATTTTTTAATTTATGCTTAATAATTGTGCCGGTTTTTGAAATTTCATTTGCATGAATTTTTAAACCATAAGATGATATTCCTAGTGTGATTTTTCCACTAAAATCCGCAAAATCGCGTTCGAAAATTTGAGTTATTTTTTTCGAAATATCGTACCAATCGGTTGAATTAACTTCAAAAACAACCTGTCCGGTTTTAAGAATTGAGCCAAAATGCGAAACGTTTATTTTTTCGGTTTCGATAAGACAGGCGTAATCACCGAGTACACGAATTTTCTCTCCGCCAAAAACACTTTCGAGTTCGGCAATTCCAACGCTCGGCTGACGCCCTAAAATTGCAATTTTCATTTTTTAATTATATCATAGCTTCGAAAACTAACCAAATTAAAAAATTTCTTTTTAGATTTTTAGGAGCTTGTGGTAAAATATAACTATGGATAATGAAAAAAATGACTGAAAATATTTCGAATGAAGTTTCGAAAACCGAACCTACAGATATTTTTTTCAATGGGCAAATTTAACAGATGGAATTAAAAACGAGCTTGATGTCGAGTTTTTTTCCTGTTTAATAAAAAAATTTTATACCCTTTACGACGAGTTTTACAAGTGAATTAAATGCGCAAATTAAGCCTCTATTTATTTTTTTGATATGATTAATTTTTGTGAATATGGGTGCTGGAACTGGTTTGAGTGTGCGTGATTACGAAATGGATGGTGGAGTAAGCAAAGATGTACTTTTGAAAAACTGAGCTTCAAAAAGTTCAGCATGCCGATGCTTTGATTAATACAATTGAAACTCAATATACGGATATTGTAGAATTTAATGAAAACGAGCATGATTTTTAAGCGAATTAAAGGGATTTTAGCACGTTTTACGACTCAAAAGGTGAGAAGTTTTATGTTGCCAAACAAATTATGCAAGGTCAAGTTTTGCGTGGTGCGACAGCTTGGGAATTTCGAAACGGTAAATTTGGTGCTTTTGAGCCAGAATTTGGCTTGAAAAATTCAACCAGATAATCAGGTACTGATTGTTAATAATGATATTTTTTTATTTTTTTAATCAGGGAAAAATTCGAAAAAAACTCTTTAATTATGACTATAAAAAAAGCAGGTTTTAGCTGATCAAAAAGTGCTTGAAATTGAGCGAAAATATAAGTTGAGTTTTTCCAGATGGGCTTGATTTGCAGACTTTAGTGCGTGAACATAAAAAAAGGCTGCCACGAAACTTCAAAAAATGGATGAAATTGGAGAAATTTCACAAGAAAAAGTTGTGGAATATGCTGACGAAATGCAACTTGAACTAATGACTGACGATAACGGCGCAATTATTATTATGGATGGCAACGACCTTGATATGTTTGTAAATTTAATTAATGAAGATTATATTGTGAGTGAGATTACGGGTCGTCGATATGAAATTAAGAGCAAAAAATTGCTTGATGAGCCAGAGGGTGAGCCACCACGAATGATTGGAAGTGAGTAGTTTTCAAAAATGAAACAAGCACTAGCTTTAGAGATTATGCTTTCGGGCGAGAATGTCTTTTTTTAACTGGGGCGGCGGGAAGTGGAAAAACTTTCACGCTTAACCAGTTTATTAAGCTTGCGAAAAAAACTCTGGAAAAAAAGTTAGTGTTACGGCTACTACTGGTTTGGCGGCAACCCATCTTGGTGGAAATACAATTCACGCTTGGAGCGGAATTGGTATTTACGATTATCTTTCTAAGAAGTTTTTCGAAAAAATCTCTAAAACTCGTGCGGAAATTATTAAAAATACTGATATTTTAGTGATTGATGAAATTTCGATGTTGCATGATTTTCGGCTTAATATGGTTGAAGAAATTTGTCGCACAATTCGCCAAAACGACAAATCTTTTGGTGGAATTCAAGTAATTTTGTGTGGCGATTTTTTTCAGCTGCCGCCAATTAACCGAAATGGTAGCCGAACTGGTGGTTTTGCAATTCATTCTGAAGCTTGGCGAGTCGCTGATTTTACGGTTTGTTATCTTGAAGAAAATTACCGCCAGAAAGACGGTGAATTGACTGAAATTTTAAATGCACTTCGAGCGGACGATTTGCGCCGAAAGCATGCTGAAAGTTTGCTTAACCGTATTGATGCTAAGCCGGAATTTGAAAATGAAGATTTTTCGAAAAACTTAACCGAGCTTCACACTACGAATATTGATGTCGATACGATTAATGAACAAAAACTCGCCGAGCTTGACGAAAAGGAATTTCACTTTGCACAAACCACGACTGGCGCGAGAAATTATGTTGAAACTTTACAAAAATCGGTTCTTGCACCCGAGCTTTTGCGGCTCAAAAAAGGTGCTTTAGTAATGGCGGTTAAAAATGCCCAAAATCGATACTATGTGAATGGTTCGATTGGGGAAGTTATTGATTTCGAAAAATTTACAGATTATCCGATTGTTCAATTTCAAAACGGTAGGGTTGTGACAATGGTTCCAGATGCTTGGGAATTGCGCGACGGTGACAAAAAACGTGCCAGTATTATGCAGATTCCTCTCAGATTGGCCTATGCGATTACTGTTCATAAAAGTCAGGGAATGACGCTCGATGCTGCACGAATTGATCTTCGAAAAGCTTTTGCTGAAGGAATGGGCTATGTGGCACTTTCGCGTGTTCGTTCGCTTGATAAACTTTATTTGATCGGAATAAATCGAACGGCTTTTAATTGTTAGTTCCGAAGCGCAAAGAATTGATGCACATCTTAAAAAAGAAAGCTTGAAGGCTGAAAAACGTTTTATACATCTGGTTGAAGTTTCAAAAAAGCGTGAGGCTGGCAAAATTATTGAAGAAAAACCAAAAAAGGCAACTTGGGCGGAAAAACTAGAAAAAATGCGCCAGCAATACCCGAATGCATATCGTCCGTGGAGGCTTACCGATGATGCAAAGCTTCAAGAGGCGATTTTTCGAAAATGGTAAAATTGATAACGAACTTATTTCGAAATTAAGTAAAGAGCTCGGAAGACATAAGGGCTCGATCGAAGCACGAATTAAAAAGCTTTTTGGTGAAAGTGCACTTTAAGATAGAAATAGGCAACAAAAGCCTATTTTTTTATTTAGCAATATTTTAGTATTATGTCAAAAAAATAAAAATAAAATTAAAAAGAGAATTGTCAAGCGAACAAAAAAAGTTGGTAAGGGTTTTTAAAAATATTTTTAAAATATTTTTAAAATAAAACTATTGACTTTTTAAAAAAAACTTATGCTATTATATAAACATACAAAACAACGAAGATTAAATAAGTCAAATAAAATAAAAAAAGGAATAAAATGACAAAAAAACAAACAGAAACAAAAAAATTGTTAAAAAAAACTACAACTAAAAAAATCTGCAACAAAAAAACTGCAAAAGTTTCAAAAAAAGAGCAAGATATTTCTAAAAGCTAAAAACACTATTAACAAATAATGGAATTATGATTGCGGAAGATGGAACAGTGGTAGTAGATCAAGTTACACAAGATTTTTCGAAGTGCAGTTTTAGTTCTTTCACTTGCAATTAACCTTGTTGTGTTTGTGACATATCTAATTTTAATGTCGACAACAAAAGTATGATATGGCGTTGGTTAATGCATTATTACCACGATAATTTGATTTTTCAACAATTAAACACAAGCATTGTGGAAAAAGTAGGTGATATCTGTTAAAAGGCTTGCTTTTTCCACATAGTTGTGGAAAAAAATATAAAAAAACTTTGTTCTATATTTGCGTGTTTGTCAAAAAAATAGGTCTTGCGAAAAATTTTTTTAATTCGCGGTAAACTTAAATCAGTGGCAACGACAGAAACAAACAGAAAAACCACTAAACAAAAAAATAAAAAGCACGTTAAAATAGATGTAGTTTTTTTAATTTAAGGTCAACTACCTGGTGATTAAACAGCTGGACATTTTCCGGCAACCAGGTTAAAATAATAGTCGGAGTACATTCTAAAACCTCCCAAAATAAAACTCCACCTCATATATAAGTCTCTCAAACAGCAATATGGTTGGCTATACGCCAAGCAAAAAGCTAAACTTATAATGAATCTTAAAACAAAAATATAACAAAAACAAAAAGTTTAATCATCAGATAGGTGGCTTTAAATTTATGAATTACAGAGAAAAATCAGTTCACATACCAGTCTTATTACAAGCAAGCTTGTCGCAAATTCAGCCAAAGAAAGGTGAGAGTTATCTTGATTTCACGGCGGGATATGGTGGTCATGCTGGCGAGTTTTTGCGTATAACCGAGAATTTTGAAAACTCGGTTTTAGTTGATAGAGATGAAAATGCAATTCGCACGCTTCAACGGTTTTAAAAAAATGAAGGCGTAGAGCTTTTTGCATATGGATTTTCTTTCTGCAGCAAAAAGAATTGGTAGAGAAAGGTCGAAAATTCGATATAATCTTAGCGGATTTGGGCGTTTCTTCACCTCAGTTAGATATTGCTGAAAGGGGATTTTCTTTTCGAAAAGATGGCCCACTTGATATGCGAATGAATCCCGCCCAGCAAAAAACGGCGGCAGATATTATAGAATTCGCAAGCAAGAATGAATTAATGCAAATTTTGACTGAATTTGGTGAAGAAAAAAACATAGTTTCGCTGAAAATATTGTTTCAAAAAAATTTTGGAAGTTCGAAAAAAACAGAGGATTAGGACCACGACACAGTTGGCTGATTTAATTTTAAGCGTACATAAAGGCGGTTGGCAAAAAACACACCCCGCAACGCGTACTTTTCAGGCGATTCGGATCGCAGTAAATAATGAACTTCAACAGGTTGAGGATGTTTTGAAATTGCTTCCGAAACTTTTGAATTCTGGCGGAAGAGTTGGAATAATTACTTTTCATAGCCTTGAAGATAGAATTGTGAAGAATTATTTTAAAGAAGATTCGAAAAAAGGTTTGGAATCGAAATTTCAAGCAATTACAAAAAAACCGCTTGATGGCGCAAAAGAAGATGTTAATAATCCGCGAGCCCGTAGCGCAAAACTGCGAGTAAGCATTAGAAAATAAAAAACAAAAGGAGGCGAGATGCCAAAAACAATCAAAGTAAGCTACGCTAACGAACAAGCTCGCGTAAAAGTTAATTTTCGATAGTATTTAACGCTCTCGAAAAATAAAAACAAAAATTTGAAACAAAAACTAAAACTTAAAGCACCAGCCAAGACTGGTTCGGTGCTTTATTTTATTGAATATTAAATTTAACGCAACACAAAAAACCAATGTATAAAACAAACACAAATTATGTTAGTCGTCGCAGGCAAGCGCAAGCTTCGTCTCGTTCATATGGAAGAAATAATAATATCGCTATTTTTCAACCAACAGCAAAACTTGGTGCGGTAACGCAATTTTTTTGATGCTTGGTATTTTGATTGCGGTTCTTGGAATTATTTTTCTTGATGAATTCATCTAAACCGGCGCTTTACGGAAGTGATATTCAAGAGATTGACTCGAAAATATCGGATCTGGAAATTAAAAAAGCTGATTTAGAAGTTGAAAATGCGCGGCTCACAGCGCTTTCGAATATCGAAAATAGCGAAGTTGCGAAGAAAATGACAACGCCAGCTTCAGTTTCTTACGCAAAAATAAGTTTAAGCTTTTTTTCGAAAAAAATCACAAAAAGTGTGATAAAATATAAATAGTATGATTTTTAGGTTTTAAGAATAAAAAGTCGAACAGGTTATCTCGCGGTCTCAGTTTTGGGGATTTTTGCAGTGATCATTGTTCGGCTTTTTTTCTTACAAGTCATTGAGGGCGACGAATATCGCGCAAAGGCGGATAAAGGTCAACGAAAGCAGTTTGAAATTAAGTCTCAGCGCGGTTTGATTTACGCGATGGACGGTAAAAAACTAACAAAATTAGTTTTGAACGAAACAGTCTATACTCTTTGGATTGATCCGCAAGAAGTGGAAAATTCAAAAAAAGTCAAAAAATATGAAATTATTTCGGAATTTAAAAGAGTTGCTGGCGGAAATTTGAAAGATAATTTCGAAAAACTTTTCGAAAAAACCGATACTCGATATCAAGTTATTGGGACAAAATTATCACTAAAACAAGTAAATCAAATTCGCGAGAAAAAGTTCCACGGAATTGGTTTTACAGCTGAAACTCGCAGGGTTTATCCTGAGGGAAATTTGGCGTCGCAAGTTATTGGTTTTGTGAATGATAATGGCGGAAATTACGGCATTGAACAGGCAATGAATAAAGAATTGACTGGCACGGATGGATACAAAAAAATTACAACTGATGTTTTTAACAATGCGATTGAAATTGGTAGCGAAAATATTGAAAAACCAGCAGTGAATGGTCAAAATGTGGCACTTTCGATTGATCGAAATATTCAAGCGAAAGTTGAAAAGGTGCTAAAAGCACAAATGGAAGCCAAAAAAATGAAACATGGCTCAGTTTTAGTTATGAATCCAAAAACAGGTAAAATTATGGCGATGGCGAATTACCCGACATACGATCCGGCGGCTTATGCTAAAGTTGAAAATAGTTCGGTTTATAACAATAACACAACAACAATGGCTTACGAAAACGGTTCGGTGATTAAATCATTTACGATGGCAACGGGCATTAACGAGGGTGTTGCAAACGCAAATACTCGTTACTATAATACCGACTCGATAAAAATTGAGGATATTACGATTAATAACGCGGCTCTTGGATATACGGGTTCAATTACGTTGCAGACGGCGATGAATTATTCGCTTAATACCGGAATGGTGACTATCGGAAAACTACTAGGTGGCGGTTCGTTAAATAGTACTGCTAGAAATAAAATTTACGATTATTTCCATAATAGATTTGGCTTTGGTCGTGAAACAGGAATTGAAGTTCTGGAGAGTCGGGGTTCACTAGTTTCGCCAAAAGACGCAGAAGGTAATGCGGTTCGATATTCGAATATGATTTTTGGTCAGGGTATGGCAACAACGATGTTGCAAACTTCAACAGCATTTTCATCTCTCGTTAATGGTGGAACGCTATACAAACCAAGTATAGTAGCTGGAACCGTTGATGAGGACGGCAATCTTTCGAAAAAATCACCTGAAATTAGTCGTGAAGGTGTTATTTCTAAAGAAACTAGCCAACAAATGAAGCAAGTTTTGGAAGGTGTTCGAAAAGTTGGTGGTGCAAAAGATCCGGCTGGATACCAAATTGGCGGAAAAACTGGAACCAGTCAGACGATTGTTGGCGGAAAATATGTCGACTATCAAACGATTGGTAGCTATGTCGGTTTTGGTGGCGGAGATCAGGCGGAATATGTTATAATGGTAGCTGTTTGGGGTGAAAATCAAAACTTACAAGGTTCTAAAGATGCGGCACCAATTTTCACCGAAATTTCGAACTGGCTGCTGAATTATTTAGAAGTTAAACCAATAAATTAAAAGAGGGGGATATGTTAAATATTACAAATCAATTAATCGTTTCTGCACTTTTTAGCCTTGCTGGGTTTATCTTGGCGATGGGATTAACACCGCTTTATACCTTTATTGCGTATAAACATAAATTTTGGAAAAAGCAAAAAACAGCGTCTGTCACAGGCGAGGCTTTGACTGTGGTGAATAAACTTCACGCAAAAAAAATCGCGCGAAATATTCCAACGATGGCAGGTGTTATTGGTGTTGTTGCAGTTATTATTCTTTCAGTTTTATTGAATTTAAAACGTGAGCAAACTTGGTTGCCGCTAGCGGGGCTTGCTGGCGGTGCATTCATCGGTTTAATTGATGATATTTTGAATATTTGGGGCTCGAATCGTAAAGATGCTGGTCTTCGAGCGCCAGTTAAATTCGCGATGATTATTGCCTTGGCTGGATTTTTAGCTTGGTTTTTTACATTTAAATTGCATTTTACAAGTGTGATGATTCCTTTTGTTGGAAATATTGAAATTGGCTATTTGATGGTTCCGCTTTTCATTTTTGCGATTGTAGCAACAAGTAATGCTGTAAACATCTCTGACGGACTTGATGGTCTTGCTGGCGGACTTTTGAGTGCTGCGTTTGCCGCTTTTGGAATTATTGCTTTAGTTCAGAATCAGTACAGTTTGTCGGTATTTTGCTTTACAGTTCTTGGCGCACTTTTGGCTTATCTTTGGTTTAATGTTTATCCTGCACGATTCTTTATGGGTGATGTTGGTTCATTTGCTTGGGGAACAACTCTTGGTGTTGTGGCGATGCTTACAAATTCACTCCTTCTTTTACCGGTGATTGGATTAATTTTTGTTATTGAAGCTGGTTCTAGCGCGATTCAGATTTTTTCAAAAAAAGTTTTTAAGCGAAAAGTGTTTATTTCAGCTCCAATCCATCATCATCTTGAAGCAACTGGCTGGGAAGAAACAAAAATTACAATGCGTTTTTGGATCATTGGAATGGTGACTGCATTTATTGGAATTATTCTGGCACTTATTGAGCATAAGGTTTTATAGAATGGAAAGAAGAAACAGTAATTTGCGGAGAAGTGCTGATGGACTTAATAAAAGGCCGGTTTATCGTCGTCAAGAATTAGTTCGTCAAATTCGAAGGTCTTATCGGCCTCAAAAAGGACTTTCGCGAGGATTTTTCGGTGCAGATTTGGAGAATGATGATTTTCGAAAAGCTATCGAATACTTTTTAAATGGTCAATTTAATGGATTTTTAGAGCGAATTTGTTTTTTAGTTTCTTCGGCTTTTACGATTTTTATCGTTAATCCTTGCGCTAGGGTTTATCAGGCTGCTAAGGCAGATAATAAAAAACGCTCTACACTTGAAGGTCTCGAAAAAATCCGTAAACATCGCGCAAATTATTTTTTATTTTTGTTTATTGGGCTTTTACTTTTGATCGGTTTAGTAGTAATGTTTTCTTTAAGCCCGCAGCGCTCAAATTCTTTAAATAATGCGAAGGGGTCGAATTATAGTGATTATTATTTCTTCTGGCGACATTTGGCGTATATTGCGGGCGGATTAGTTATGTTCTTCTTTATGAAGGCAATTCCGCTGAAGTGGGTTTTTCAAGATCGTTGCAGATTTTTTTATGATTTCATTAATTTTTATGTGTAAGTTTGGCGATTTTGGCGATTTTTTTAAATTTCCTTTAGTAATTTGTGAAAACGGAGCTTGTCGTTGGTTTGGTTTTTCTGGAATAACTTTTCAGCAGGCTGAATTTTTGAAGATTGGCTCGATCTTGCTTCTTGCGTCTTTTCTTGGAGTGCAGGTTTCGAAGGGTAAAATTAACAACTATAAAGAAACGATTTTGCCAGCATTAGTGGTGATTGCTGCAGTTTTGTTGGTAGTTGCTGGTTTTCAAAAAGATCTTGGAACTGCTGCAACAATTGTTGTTGCGATTGCATTTCAATTTATTATAGCTGGAATGAAATCCGACAAGCTTATTCCGATTGCTATTTTGGTTTTAGCAGGTGTTGTCGCATTAATTATTTTCGAACCGCACCGAATTTCGCGAATTTTAACTTTTTCGAATAGTGATTGTAGCAATGTTTTAACTGAAGCTGGAAAAAGATCAATATCATATCTGTAACGCGAAACTGGCGATCGGTTCTGGTGGAGTTTTAGGTTTAGGTATTGGAAATTCAGTTCAATCGGCTGGATATCTACCTGAAACAATCAACGATTCAATCTTTGCGGTAATGGGTGAAATGTTTGGATTTGTTGGTCTGGTTGCGATTTTGGCATTATATTTCGGATTAACTTATCAGCTTTTGGTGATTATTTCAAAAATGGAAAATCCGGCAAGTCGGCTTTTTGTTGCCGGCGTTACTGGCTGGATAGCTTCACAAACGATTATTAATATTGCCGCAATGGTTGGTTTAGTGCCGCTGAAAAGGGATTACGATCCCACTAATTTCGTATGGTGGTACAAGTATAATCGTAATTATGACAGTTTTGGGTGTAGTTTTCAACATTTCAAATTACACTTCGTTTTCGCAAGTTGAAGATTTTAAGGAGGGCGACAATGAAAATATTGGCGGTCGGCGGCGGGTCGGGCGGTCACGTAGTTCCAATCGTGGCAGTTTTTAAAGAGATCTTAAAGAAAGATATAGACGTAAAATTGTATTTTTGGTGTGATAAAAAATTTGCGCCACAAGCTCAAAAAATAATGAACGATTCTTTTGGACGAAATGTTAAGATTTCTAAAATCTCGAGTGGAAAAATTTCGCCGCTACAATCATTTAACTTTTTTTCAGCATCTGACAATTCCGAGTGTTGTTTTTGGTAATATCGCGGATATTTTTCGAAATATCGCTGGTGTTTTTCAGTCTTTCGTGAAGTTAATTTTTTTGCGACCAGACGTGATTTTTTGTAAAGGTGGGTTTGTTTGTGTTCCTGTAGGATTGAGCGCTTGGGTTTTGCGAATCCCGATTGTAATTCATGATTCTGATGCTCATCCAGGGTTGGCAAATCGTGTTATTTCGAAATTTGCTAAAAAAAATTGCAACTGGCGCACCTCTTGAATTCTATAATTATCCGAAAAGAGATTTCAAAATATGTTGGAATTCCAGTACTTGAAAATTTCAAAAAATACACCGAAAAAGAGCGTAATGAATTTAAACAAGAGCTCGGATTTTCAAAAGAGAAGCCTTTGATTGTGATTACTGGTGGTGGACTTGGTGCTGCTCGTCTAAATAATGCAATTGTAGCACGAGGTGATGAGCTTTTCGAGAAATTGCGCAAGTTGTTCTAATTTCGGGCATTGCGCAATTTGAAGAATTGAAAGAAGAGACGAAAGATTTTGCAAAAGATTTTCATTTAATTAGCTTCATCTCGAAAGATATGTGGAAATTTTTTTAGCTTCCGCTGATCTGGTTGTTGCTCGCGCTGGTGCGACTTCAAATCTTGAACTTGCTGCACTTTCACAAGCCTACAATTTTAGTTCCAAATGCAAGATTGACTGGCGGCCATCAGCTAAAAAAACGCAAAAAGTTTACGAAAAAAACAAATGCTGTTAAAAATAGTTTCTGATGACGAAATTGAAACTGATCCGAAGATGCTTTCAGATGAAATCATTCAGGTTTTAAGTAGTGAAAAAGAGCTAAAAAGAATGGGCGAAGAATTTGGAAAATTCGCTAAACCGAATGCCGCTAAGGATGTTGCGGATATGATTTTAGACCTGGCTAATTTGTAAAAAACATAAGAATTATGTTATAATTGAGTAAGATGAAAAGTGATCGAGAGTTAACGCGCCGAGAGATGCGCGAAAAAAATGCTTCAAGAGCGATCGGGCGGTGAAAGCTCTTTTTATCGTGGCCGAACAATTTCGAGTCATCAAAAAGAGCAGTCCGAACTTTCTAAAAATAGAAAATTGGTAATTCGCCGGCGTAAATTGGGCGCATTTTTCTTGGGGATTGCTATTTTTTCGATTCTTGTATTTTGTATTTTTTTACTTCAATTTATTGCTAAAATTGCAGTGAGTTCAGATATTTCTTCGAAAAAGAATTTCAAAAAAATATGAAAAAAATCGGTAGAAAAAGTATTTAGAGGCGAACCCGAGTGAGAGGTTTTTCTTTAAATTTAAATAAGTCCGCCCTTCTTGAGAGTATTCAAAAGGAAAATCCAGAGGTTTTTAGGATCTCGAGCGTTGAATTGGCTGGAATAGTCTCGTATAATTTTAAACTTTCTTTTCGAAAACCGGTAGCCTCTTGGTGGGTTGATGGTAAGGAGTTTTTTGTTGATTCGGAAGGTGCTTCATTTACCGAAAATATGTTTAGTGAAAACCCTAAATTGAGTATAATTGACGATAGCGGTGCTATGGTTTCGAGTGGAAAAAATGTTGCTGGAAGTAGTTTTTTTAGCTTTGTTGGAAAGTTGGTTTCATCTGCGAATTCTCAGGGGCTAGAAATTGTTAAAATTCGAATTCCTCCCTTAAGTTTGCGTCAGATTGAGGTTTCAGTGAAGGGTGTTAAATACTTTGCGAAAATGTCAACTGTTGGTTCGGCAGAAGGGCAGGTTTCTAATTTTAAGGTAGCTATAAATTATTTTTCAGTACACAAAAAAACTCCAAGCTACATAGACCTCAGAGTTGAGGGTAAGGGGTATTATAGGTAGTGAAGGGTGTGTTATGTTCGCTTTTTTTGTTCTATTTAGAATACGGAATACTAACGGAAGTGAAAAAAACTATATTATAATATTAAAAAAATAAAAAAAGTCAAATTGTCAAATTTTAACAGAATAGGGGATATTTAGAATGAAAAAAACAAATTATTTTAGCAAGTTTTTATTTATCTGTTAAAGTTTTATGATTAATACTATTAGTTTTTTTATATGTTAATATCTTGAGCTAAACTCCCAATACTTTTTATATAAAACAACTATCGATTTTTTTACATAAAAATAATTTACTACCATTTTATAACTTTTATAGGATATATTTTTAAGAAACCTTTTTTTCTTATGTGTAAAAATATACAAAAAAATGTCGTAAAAGATATATTGTGCGACACATCTTGTATTTCTTTTTGTGAGTATGTCATAAAAACATATGTTTTTCGTATAATACTGAAAAAAACATAATATCTTTTTTAAGGAGAAAAAAACATAACTATGCAAGACAAAAAAATTTTTAACCATCAAGATAATATTATCTTCAGCTGTTGCCCGTGTAGCACTTCGAACTCAAAAAAATCTGAAAAAAACTGGAAAATTACTTTACGATCCTTACTCTTCGTTTTTTTAAGAACGGTTTAGAAATTGATTATTTCTTAGATACAGATATTTTGACTTTTATCACTATTGCCCAGCATTTTAGCGGTTTACAGCTGACTTTAAAAGTTGAGTTACACTATATCATACAATTTATCGCAATCTGATAAAAATCAAAAGCATCTGCTAAAACGAGGATTAACAGCTTATGTGAAAATTAAAATGTTAGTCCAAAAATCGCAAACAAAAAAAAGCGAACATAAAAAGTAAAATCAATATTAACTTTAAAAAGGAGACTGAAAAAAAACTGTTTGAACATTTTGGAACAATCAACTTCCCAGAAAAATTTGAATACTCAAATTATCATTGGAATTGAAAGCGCATTTTCAAACGGCTTTTGACTTTTCGTTGCCCCTCAATCACTTGTAGGTATGGTTGGCTCATATGGACTGGAAAAAGCGTCGATATCTCATCACACTTTTACGACGTCAAATACACGAAAAAACGACGTCTGTTTCGATATAGGTTATCAACGCTGAAAGAACGACGAGTTTAGTCCCTCTTTCTTTAAATCCTGAGCAAGATTCAAAAACTGCTCAACTTTAATAATAATAATTTTTAATTTTTAGAATTAAATTAGCTTAAATTGTAAGAAAATAAAAAGTGATTCGCACATTTTTAAATTTAGTAGCTGTAACAGAAATGAAGGCAGATTTTTTTAGTTGATATAGTTGGTGGATATTTGAAAAACAATTCTAATAGTTCGAACGATTCAAGTAATAATGGCGGTGGTTTTGATATTTTAGGTGTAATTAAAGCATTTTTTTAAACCTATGATTGATTCAATCGCGAAAAACTTTTAAAGTCTGTTTTTAAAAATTATTTTTAATAAATTAAGACGAAATTGCTGTAATTGCTGCTTTTGAGCGCTGATTTTTTTATTCCAAAGTTGCCACACAGCAATTTTTTTGTGGGAATTTCGCTCGACCAAATCGCTATCGGCGAAAAGTTTTTCCAAGGTTTAAAAGGTGAATCAAGCGGTGTTGAAAAAAACTTCTCCGTTTTTCCGCGATGATGAAATTTGCGTTGTTTAAGGTTAAGATTTGTGCTGGATATGAAAAAAAAGTAAACTTGTGCAAAATATCAGCAACATTAGAGATGTTCATCGAAAAAGTTAAAACTTTCGGGTAGAAAATTTTCGAAAAGATTTTTTGAAGTTGTGCAAAACTTGCTAAGATACTAATATTTTCCTTGTATAGAATCTCGCTAAATGAATCTAAAAGGATATCAATCGCGTCGCGCGCAATGAAAATTGGTTTTTCACTTTCGAGGATGAATTTTTCGAAAAGAATTGCGGTTTCGGAATTTTTGTTTGTGTCACCAATAAATAAAATTGAATCCGCCCATTTTTCGCCAGCTTTAAAATCCGCCCAGGAATCGTTCGAAAATCCTCCCGAAAGATTGCTTTTTGCGAAAATTAGCTCGGTTGAATCAATTTTAATGTCTTTTCTTAAACTATCGGGTAATAAAATCCGAACTTCACCGACACCAGTTTTGAGTGCGGTTTTTATGGGCGATTGCCAAACTTCTAAAAGCCCCTGCCCCACCCCCGACGATTAAAAGTTTTCCGGCGTGTGATTTTTGCTCAGGCTTGCTCCATTCGATTTCTGGGAAAAGTAATTTTGAAGACTGAACACGCCAAAAATCAAACATCCGCAACCTCTAATGAAATTGGGCAATGGTCACTACCAAGGATTTTATTATGAACTTCAGCTTTATTTTTTTGCGAATTTAAATCTTTCGAAACTACAAAATAATCGATCCGCCAACCAACGTTCCGTTCGCGAGATTTTGCAAAATGACTCCACCAAGTATAAACTTCAGCTTTTTCTGGATTTTTGAATTCGAAAAAAATATCAACAAGGTCTGCTGAAATAAAATTTGAAAATCCTTGGCGTTCTTCATCTGTAAAACCATGTTTTCCGCGATTAGATTTTGGATTCGAAAGGTCGATTTCTTTGTGTGCAACGTTTAGGTCACCACAAAAAATTACGGATGTTTTACTGAATATTTCTTGCAATTTTTTGTTAATAATTTCTAAATTTTCACCAAAATCTTTTTCAGAAAACTCGCCCTTTTTCCAGCCCTTTAGAAAACTCCAAAAAAAGCCGCGTCCCAATTTTCACGCAATTTTAATCGACCTAAATCGTTTTTTGTGTTTGGTGTGTAAACAGTAATTAGCCAAAAATGTGTAAATCTGGCTGCGCAAATTCGACCCTCGGTTGAAGAATCACCAAAAGAATCAGCTAGATTGAATTTGCTTAAAATTTGTTGCGGAAAAATTTCGCAAAAATCGCTTGTGGTTTTTGCTTTTGACCAAATTGCCGTTCCTGCGTAACCTTTTCTTTCAGCGTGAGAATAAAACTTAAAATATTCGGGATATTTTTCGTCAAAATTCTCTTTTGAAATTTGCGATTGGTCGATTTTAATCTCTTGAAAACATGCGATATCAGGATTTTTTTCACACTTAAAAAAATTTAGCTAAATTTCCTTTTTTTCGACTGCACGAATTCCATTAATATTCCAAGAAAAAAATTTTCATTTAATACCTCTTTAACATTCTCGCATTTTTCGCGTTCAGATTGGCGACGTTTTTAAAGTTTCGCGCTTGTCGTATTGTTTTTTTACCTTTTCCGAGTGCAATTACAATTTTTAATAAAACGCCCCTCAGCTAAGATTTTTATCGGAACAATTGTTAACCCAGATTTTTTTGTACTAAAAAAATCTTCAATTTGTTTGCGGGTTGCTAATAATTTTTTTAGGTGAAGTGTCTATCGTGTCAGCTTTTCGAAAGTCCTTCGCCCTGATTTTTTTAATGAAAAACTTGCATTATTGAGCCAAAGTTCTTCACCTTTTCTTCCATTTCGAAGAGTCACGAAAGCCCCCTTCAAGCTAACGCGCCCATCGCGAACTGCGCGAACTTCAACACCGCGTAAATTCATTCCAGCAATAAGTTCGTCGCCAAGTTCATAATCGAACCGCGCTCGACGATTGATAATATTTTTAGCAGAAGTTTTTGGCTTTTTCATCTTAAAAATTATACCATTTTTTTAGCCATTTTTTTCAACCAAGCATATTAAAATTTGAGAGAGAGTCGTAAGTTGCTAAAAAAATATCAATCAAAAAAATATAAGCTATAATCTATTTTTTTCGATAAATCAATTAAAAATTTTTACACCAATCTCACTCTTTTTCTATTTTTATATTTGATTTTTGTAATTTGTTAAAATATTTTTTTAACGATATAAAGTCCAAATCCGCTACCTTTTTTTCTTTATTTAGGTCAAAATTTGTTTTAAAAAAATTTTTAACATTTCTACTATCTTTAATTTTTTTGATTTGAATTTTTCAATATAAAAACCAGTTATTCTTGACGCCGATATTTATTTGACCGTTTTTGGTCGGAATGTTTTTACGGCATTACTCACTAGATTTGAAAGAATGATTTCTAGTGCTGTTTCGCTAATATAAATTTCTTCTTGATTTAGCTGATTATCTATTGAAATATTTCTTTGCTTGGCTAATAATTTATAGTTATCTAAAACTTTTTGCAGCACCTTATTAATATTGATAAACCTTTTCGTCATTTTTTTAGATTTTCGAATGAGGAAGTTGATAATATTTGAGCGATATTTTGAGTTAGTTGGTCAACGATATCAAGACAATCTTTGATAGACTTTTTCTTTGTTTTTTTGTATTTACCAATACCATATTTCATATTTTCGAGAATTATTTTAAGACTAGCTAACGGAGTTTTTTTAGCTCGTGGGAAGTGCCTCTAAAAAAACTCGCTTTTTTTAGTTTTTTTCGAGTTTAGTAATTTCTTGATTTTTTTAATTTCTAGGCTATCAATTGATTTTAGGAGTGTTGAATATAAGTCGTTTATTTGGCTTTTTTAGAGCGCCAACTTCATTTATGGAATTAACTTTTTAATTTAGCGTTTCGGTTGAGTTTCATCATTTGAGCAGTTGTAATTTTTAATTTCATTGATATTTTTTTGGTGATAATTTTTGGCATAAATTAATGAAACGATAATTGAAAAAAAGAAAGAAAACAAAATTGAAATTGGTAAAAAAATTGAAAAAGTTAGCTCTTTTGCATCTTTGTTCATATCTGTTGTTGAGATAAAATTAACTAATATTTTTTTATTAGAATCAGTGTACACTTCCCTGTCTTCAATAACTAAAGAGTTATTATTGCTGGTTAGATCCGCCTCAATCTGATTATCGATTTTAAGCTCATTTAGATGGTTGTTATCTTTCATAAAAGCTTTAACTTTGCTACTTTTTAGAATATAGCTCAAGTATCTGTTTAATGCTTTTCGATATTTTTTTGCCGTGGATATTTTTGGTGATTTGGTCTGCTTTTTTGAGTGATTTCTTGCTTGCGATTTTCAAGGTAGACTTTTGGGAAAATTAAGTAAATTAACGCATGAATTAAAATTGCTAAAACACTTAACGTAGAAAACGTATATAAAAACATCTTTGGGAAAATCTTCAAATTTCTCATTTTATCTCCAGTTTATAGCCAACATTACGGATAGTTTTAATACAGTCAAGTCCGAATTTTTTTGCGTAGATCTTTTATATAAACATCAATTACTCGGTCGAATGGTATGTTCTCACTTTCCTTCCAGACATTTTCTAAAATCTGCTTTCTAGTTAAAGCTCTGCCTTCGTTGAGTAATAAATATTTTAAAACCTCAATTTCTTTTGCGCTAATTTCTGCTTCAGCGTTGTCTATTTTTGCAGAAAAATTACTAAAATTAATTTCTAGATCTTTATATCTGAAAACTTCGAATTTTTCATAATTTTTTGTAATCAGCGCGTCGATTCGAGCTTTCAAAACTGGGAGCGAAAACGGTTTTTCGATATAACCGTCCGCCAGATTCGAAAAGGCGGTGATTTTGAATTCTTCATCGCTAAAGGCAGTTAGAATGAGAACTGGTAGATTGCTTTTCTCTCTGATTTTTCGAAGGACGTCCAGGCCATTTATGAATGGAATTTGAATGTCTAGAATCACCAGGTCAATTTTATTTGATTCGAATTTAGATAAAGCTTCTCGCCCATCGCGCGCCTCAATTATTTCGTAGTTAAATTCGGACAGATATGCACAAATCCCTTCTCGTATTGTTGTGTCGTCTTCAGTAATAAGTATTTTCATCGTCATCTTTTAATATTATATCACTTTATAATACCTACTTCAAAAACAATATCAGCGCTATTGTGGAGCTGATATTGTTTTTTATTCCGCATCTGATAGTAAATCTTTAGGGTTTTTCTTTAGGATGCCAGATGAAGCAACGTATAGCGAAATTGCGAGCACGATAGTCATAAATATAATTACCCAGACTAGCATATCTATATTGATAGTCATATCGAGACTGCTAAGAGTTTTATTGAATCCATCCGCTTCGGCGCCACCACCTAGACCTGTTGAGGCTGATTGCTTGGCAATTTGCTTAGCGATATTTCCGGTAATACTTTGCAAAATATTGTTTCCAATTTGTTTTCCGGCATAGCTAGCTAAGAAATATGAACCGATAAAGGCTGGAATTGTTACGAAGGCTAGTTCTACTGCAAACTGAGCTAAAATTTGGCCTTTCGAAATTCCTAATGAAAGTAACACTGCAATTTCTTTTTTACGAGCATTAATCCATAAGAACAGTAGTAGTGAAACTATAATTCCAGCAAATAATAATGATCCGATGAATAACTGGTTGGCTATAGAGTAAACTCCTGAAATTGATTGCTGAAGCACAGGATAGTTTGAAGAGCTTTTAATCAGACTGTATTCTTGCCAGTTTATGTCTAATTTCCCTAGGTCTTTTATGGCTTGATCAAGGTTTTTATTTCCTTTAACGGAAAAAGTTGCATCTTGGTAAGTTGCCGTGTCCTCGGTATTTCCATAAACCTTTGCTGCGGTGTGAATATCTGTGACTAAGGTGTTTTCGTAAAGTTCTTGTGCAGCAGTAACGCCACCTTTATTATGCCCGTCAAAAAGGCCTTTTATTTCATCTTCTACCGTTTCGTTAGCGCTTTTTTCGTTATCTGCATCAAATAAATTTGATTTTAGCTTAATTTTATCGCCAACTTTGAGATTATTCTTTTTGGCTAAATCTTTGTGAATTAAAACTTTATTTTTGTCTTTAGCAGTTAAATGCTCGCCATCAACTAATTTATATGCGCCTGAAACAAATTTAGTCTCCTTGGAAGAATCATTAACGCCAGTAAGCATTACAGCTCTTTTGAAATTCTTAGCTCGCGCAGGTGATTGGTTGGCTGTGGTTTCAGCTGTTTCGATAATATCGTAGCCGTCTAAATCGGCAACGCTATTAATTCTTTTTACATAGCTTTCTATATTTTCAGAATTGGCGATTTTTTTAATATCTTGACCTTTTGACGTTTCCCTCCACCTCTTGGCGTTCCAGGGTTGACTCGGCGGTTTATTTCCATCGAAAAGCTATTTGTAATATTGCTGAAAGTTTTGGTTGAAGCCTTATCGGTAGCTTCTTTGATAGACAGACTAATTAAACTTAATGACGACATTGTCAAGACAACTAGTAAAATCACTAGTGACTTTAAGCCTTTTCTCGTTACGTATGCGAAAGCATTTTTTAACATTATCTTACTCCCTTTCTGCCCACGTTTATTGACTAATTTTTTTATTTTTTTAAGTTCGAACACGATATCGGCAGCGCGCGCAACTTCTTTGCTGTGAGTTACAACAATCACGCATTTATTTCTTTCTTTGGCTAACTTTTTCAGAATTTCAATAATTTCGCTAGCTGTGTTTTCGTCTAAATTTCCAGTTGGCTCATCCGCTAGAATAACTGGAGCGTTCGAAACTAATGCACGTGCAATCGCCACTCTTTGCTGTTGTCCTCCTGAAAGTTTCATTACATTTCGTTTAACTTGGTGCTCGCTAAGGCCAAGTTCTAACAAAATATCTTGCTGAGCTTGATTGTTTACTAGGCGGATATTTTCGAGCGGTGAAAGGTAATCGATGAGATTATAATTTTGAAAAGACCAACGAAATGTTATTTTTTTACGATGATTTGTGTAGCCGGCTTCTTGAATGTTTTCTCCGTTGAAAAGTATCTTTCCGCTATCTGGTTCGTCTAGGCCAGCTAATAATGAGAGCAATGTGGATTTTCCGGCACCAGATTTACCAATAATTGCATAGAACTTCCCTTCTTCGAAACTTTCATTAACGTTTGCTAGAACTTTTTCTCTCGAATCTTTATAGCTATAAGTTAAATTTTTTAATCTCTAATATTTTTCATTATATTCTCCTAACTAATTTTTTTGATAAAATTTCCTTTGGTTTTTTTAACTAAAATCATCATTGATACAATAACTACAGACAGAATAATTATTGTGATTAATATGCTATAGCTTTGCATAAAAAAACCGCTAAGCTGTCTAATCCAAAAAAATATTGTTTGTGAAACTTGATGATATAGATAAGGTTTCTTCAGTTTCACTAAGCCCTTTTTGTGATTAGGCTAAAAATTAAATTTCCAATAATGAAAAGAGCTTATTATTGTCGGGATTGAAATTAAAACTAGTTCTATAATAAATTGTGATACTATCTGAATCTTGCTTATACCAATTGATAATAAAAATTCCTACCTCATAAATCCTCTCACGTAACCAAAGCATTAAAATTAAACTAAGTACTACGCATCCGCCAATTATTATCAAATAAGTCATTAAATTGATAATATTTTTTTAACTCCTGCTATCGATTCTAGAGTATCCTTAAAAGGCGGCATTATTTTTCTCAATCTTATATTTAGACCAATCAATATTAAGCTTTTCAGTTTTTGTGATGGCTTCGTCTAGTTGATCTGCTGTTTCGGTATATAGAGTTATTTTGCTTAAAAGGTCTTCACCTTCTGGCAAATTAATGGATCGCATAGTTGTTTTGAAATCCGAAAATATTGTATTCTCACTAAAATCAGAAGATAAACCGGTGTATTTTTTTCTTGCTTTTTTTACCATCAAAAAAATCCCTATGATTTCGAATTTAGTTTTTTGAGTTTCAGTTTTTTTGCCGCCCACATTTATTAAACTAAGCTCAATTTTATCGCCAATTTTTAGATTATTTTTTTGAGCAAAAATTTCATGAATTATAATCTTTTCTCTATCGTTTTGTTCCAGATGGTGACCTTGTTTGAGCTTGAATACACCACTACTAAAGAGTGTATTTTTGGTGGTATTGTTAGTACTGTGAATTGCGACTGTATTTTTTAAGTCTTCATCTAGATCATCGCGCCGAACTTGCTGGTTGGCAGATATAGCTTTAGCGTTTATGGGCTTAGCTAAGCCTTCATATTCGAGTAATACCTCTTTAATCTCTTTAATATTATGAATATTATTAATTTCTTTATAGTTAAAACAACCCTGAGAATCCTTCTTGGATATTGAGAAAGATGAATTCGACGCTTTATATAGCGAATTTTCTAGATTGCTACTAGAATTAACTACGCTCAAACATGCATATAGGCTTGAAAAATACCGCAGTAAGAATTAAAAAAAACAATTGTGGTTCTTTTTTCTTCCGTGTAACATAAGCCAGTGACTTTTTGTATGATTTTCAACCCATCTCCTTTCGATTTAGTTTTATACTTAACTATATTTTTACGATAGTTTTATGAAGTGAATATGAAATTTGATAGATTTATTTTTTTATAGAAATTTTAATAGATGAAAATCTTTCATAAATTTGGAGTGGTGTTTAACGGAGACAAGAAACTGAGGGGTGTATACCTATAATTTTTATCATAAAACTAATTAAAAAAATCTATTTAGACTGTTCTTTTGTTATTTTGAAGCGAATCTTTTATAAAATCTTCAACAAAATCTTCGCAAATTTTTAAAAAAATCTGGGGTAGTTTTTCGCTTTCACTTTTTTGAAAATTTTGCAAGAACAAAATTCATTGCGCCAATTTTTGGCAAAAATTCATTTTTAACGCCAATTTTGATTCTTGGAAAATCTTTGCCAAAAACTGAAATTAAAGATTTTTAAACCGTTGTTTCCGGCTGAACTACCACTTTTTTTCGAACGCGAATTGTGCCAAAATCTAAATCTAAATCATCGTGAACGGCCAAAAAATCTTTTCGAAAATCTACTTTATAAAAATCACAAATTGAACGAGCCGAAAAAGCCAGTTTCGTTATAAAAAGTTGTCGGTTTAACAAGTAAAACCTTTTTCACCAAAAAAAGCGAAATCTCAGCAATAAAAGCTTTAAATTTTGGCTTTTTCTTGAAATTTTGCGTTAATTTTTTTCGTTAAATAATCTGCAAATTCGAAACCGGCATTGTGGCGAGTTCCATTATATTTTTCGGGAAAATTACCTTGAAAAAGTATGATTTTCATTTTATCCTTTCGAAAATCGCCCCAAGCGCGGGGCGAAAATTTATTGATTTTTTTGAATTCGAGCAAGTTTTTCGTCGCGTTTGCGTTCGCGTTTATTTTTGTGTGTCGGTTGCTTTTTTAAGCGCGCCAGAATTTTTTTGTTGACGACTTTTTTTGCCAGCTGAAATTCTTGCACGGTTTTCTTTGATTTGTTTTTCGTCACGGAAAGAAAACTTAATTGGTGTACCAGAATAATCGAAATTCTCGCGAATCAAGCGTTCCAAATAGCGTTTATAGCTCCAGTGAACAAATTTTAGATTCGAACCGTGAATAATAAACCAGGGTGGATTGCTGTCGCTTTGTGAAATGTAACGCAATTTTGGATGCGTATTTTTCAAACCTGCTGGCGGATGAGCTTGGGTTGCTTTTTGAAGAAGTTGATTCAAGATTGAAGTTTTTGCAAGTCGCGCACGGTTACGGTGAACTTTCAGAATTAAATCATAAATCTTTGTTACATTTTGGCCAGTTTTCGAACTCGTGAAGATTAGCGGTGCCCAAGGTGTAAATTTAAAATAATAAGCAATTCGTGGTGCTAAAGCATCGCGAGTGTAAGCATCTTTTCCTTCAACGCTATCCCATTTCGAAACCACAATGATCATTCCTTTTCCAGCATCGTTAATTAAACCAGCAATTCGTTGGTCGAGCTGTGTGTTGAGTTCATTTGCATCCATCAAAAAGCAAGCAAATATCTGCTTCATCAATCGCATTCAAAGTTCGAAGCACTGAGAATTTTTTTCGATTCCAACTTCTTGCTTACCAGGTTTGCGCATTCCGGCCGTATCGATGATCTCGATTGTTTTTTCATTAAATTTAATTTCGGTTCGGTTAGTGTCACGCGTTGTTCCGGCAACATTTGCCACGATAGCCTGTTGTTTTCCGGCCATAGTGTTGAAAAGATATGATTTTCCAGCATTTGGGCGACCAACCAAAGCCACACGAATTATATCTTCGTCGCGTTTTTCTTCTTTAGCTTTTGGAATATTTTCAGCGATTTCGGTTAGAAGTTCTTCAACGCCGGCATTATGTTCGGCGGAAGTTCGAATAATCGGTTTAACACCAAGGCGCAAAAAAATTCTTCGTTCGGCAAGTTCCCTTTTAGGTCAGTTTTATTCAAAAACTAAAATTACAGGCTTTCGAGATTTTTAAAGCCTTTTTTTGCAATTAAGCGGTCTTCGTTCGAGAAAGGTTTAGTGCTATCAAGAACTACCAAAAATTAATTCACTGGCATCAACCGCATCTTGAATTTGCTCTTGAATTGTCGCTTCAAATTCATCATTTGGATCTTTCAATCCGGCTGTATCAATTAGCCAAAAAGCTTGTTTTTTATATTTAACTTTGCCGAGAACGCTGTCGCGTGTAGTTCCGGCTTCTCGCGCAACAACGGCTTGCTGGGCGCGAATCATTCGGTTAAAAAGCGAAGATTTTCCAACATTCGCTTGTCCGATAATTGCAACTTTTGGGAGATTTTTTTAGACATAGTTTCTTAATTATAACATATTTTTTTGTTTAAAATTCAAACTTTAGAAGATTAAAAAAATCAACTTTAACTTTTTTTGTTTTCGAAGATAAATTTCAGAAAGTGCAAATTGTAAAAAAATCCAACAATTGCGGTCGTAACAAAAAAACGCCAGTTAAGCCAAGATTGAGGGTTTTAAGGAAGATGAAAATTCCGATGGGCGTCAATATACTGCTTGATAAAGCGTAAATTACCTGCATCACTCCGTTAAATTTTTTTCAAATATGAACGCGTAATTGAAAGCAAAATATAATAGCGAATTTTTGAGCCAACTTCGATTGCGAATAGAATCAAAATCATTGGATTAAGAATTGCATTTTTTACTGCTGTGTCGTTCGAAATAATATTCACCCAGATTGGCGCTGAAAACCCAATCGAAATCGTAAGAACAATGAAAAGTTTTAAAGCTAACCGCCAAATAAATTTATTATTTTGATAAACTTCTTTTTGGGTTTTTAATCCTAATTTTGAATTATAAGAAACGTCAACATTTGCAAGACTTGCACTTGCATCAACTACGCCTTCAAGAAAAGCACCGATCGTGTAGATCCAATATCGGGCTGAAACAAATGATGGCGAAAGATATAATAATGAAGATGTTGTAAAAAAATCGCAGCAATTCTTGGTGCTAATCTGCGGATAATTTCCCATTTTGTGTTAAGCCAAAGTTTTTTTGATCCATTTTAGATCAATTTCAAAACCATTTTTAAAGAAATTTGGGCAAGGTTTTTGCAATCAAGAAATAAATCAGTGGTATAGCATTCGCCAAAAAAACAAGCTACCATCATTCCATTTCGCACCCTCAGCCAAAAAAACCCATAGTGCCAAAAAATGAGCCGATCGCCATCGTCCATGTTGTTGCGTGGTCAAGAAGCATTGCCTGTCTTGTTCGAAAAAGTAGCTTTAAGATATGAAGTGATCAGCATCTGGCTTGGGCAAGCCAAGAAGATTGTTGCTACACAAATTCGCCAATATGGCACATAAAAGTGCAAGAAGTTCCTGCGAAACGCCAAGTGAACTTTAATAATTCACCAGCAAAAAAATAAATGAAATTAGTGCTGGCGGTGTTAAAATTAAATAAACCAAATAAAGCGCATTTTTTTGAGGGGTTTCGAAGCTTTATCTGCACTTTTTATTCACCATATAAGCTGGCAGATTCGAGACTAAAGCTGTTCGAACAGCATAATACGCACAGGAAAGCACCACCCAAAGCGTATCTGTTACAGCAAACATTGTGAGCGATTTTTTTCCGCATAGGCGACATTTGGATACCAGGCCATTACTAGTGCCCAGTTTGCTTCGACAAGGTTGTCAGCAATCGTACCGAGAAAATTATCGAAAAACATTTTTCGAAGTTCTTTTTTAGTTTTTAGCATATTTAATTATTTTTATAATTTTTTTCAAAATAAAAAGCAACATCAATATTGAAAAAAACTTGCTTAAAAAAAGCTAAAAAAATGATATAATAAAAAAATCCAAGAAAATTTTGGAGGTGCAGAAATGCAAGAACATTTTTAAAAATGAAACAGCAGCTATACCATTAGCATCAATGGAAAACTCGTCGAATGGTTGCAGAAGATACTCGAAAGATTATCGAGCAAGCTTTTTGCAAGCAGTGAACCTTATGCTAATTTTGAGATTTTTTTCGAAATCTTTTTTTGATGTTGAAGAAATCTTGGATGTTCGAAATGATTTTGTCCTTAAGATTAATATTGAAAAATTTGGAAATCCAGTTGCAGCAGGACAACTTGTGCGAACTTATGCTACAGAAATTCACTATTTTTAATTTTCGCGGAAAAAAAGCTTGACTGAAAAAAATTGCTCGAGCTTGCGAATTTGAGTCTAATTCTGGTAATGAAGATAAAATTCCGATTGAAATTAAAGAATATTTCGAAAAGATTTTTGGATATCTTTTGCCAAATTATGCTTGATAAGAATGTTGAGATTTCAAGCTGTTACGTAATGAGTTTATTGATTAACCTTGCTGAATTACAGTAGCTAATAAAAAGGCCTCTCTTGAGGCCTTTTTATTTTTTTGCTAAATTATTATTTTTTTAATTTTTTTGAAATTCACCAAAACTCAAAATCTTTTTGGTAAAGTATATGATCCAAAAATTATTCTATGTAGTTCTTTAACTTTATAACCTACAGCCGAGAAAGTTCGGCGAATCTGGCGGTTGCGCCCTTCACTCATAACTACTTTCCATTTTTTTCTTGAATCGTCCAGCCGTTCAAGCCCAAGTTGTGATTTTCCGTCGGGTAGATTTATGCCAAAATCGGCAATCATTTGCTGATGAATTGGTTGAAGCGGCGTGTCGAGCGAAACCAAATATTCTTTAATTTTTTTCGAAATTTTGGGTGTGTCATTTGAAAGGCAAAATCACCATCGTTAGTTAAAAGCAGAAGTCCGCTCGAATCTTTATCGAGACGCCCAACAGGTTTTAGAGCATGAAATTCTTTCGGTAAAATTGCATAAATCGTTTCGTTTTCGCCTTGCTTTTTTCGCGAACAAACAAAACCGCGTGGTTTATTGAAAAGTAAATAAACTTTTTTTCTTCTGGATTTTTTTGAAATAATTTTTTTCACCAAGTTTAATCGTGTCGTTATTTTTTGAAACGTGCACCGAGTTTGGCGGTTTTATCGTTGATTAAAATTCGCCCTCTTTCAATTAACTCATCTGCTTGTCTACGCGAAATTCCCAGCTGAAGAGCCAGGAATTTGTTTAGGCGTTCGGATTTTTCGTTCACGATTTATTGTGCTCCAAAAGGAGGTTGTTGATTATTTAGCGGATTTTCGCCGCTTCCACCATTCAAAATATCATTAATCTGGAAAGTGAGCGTTTCTTCGTTGCTTCTATTGTTTTCAATTGGTTGAATAATTCTCTCACCACTCGTTTGTGGAGCTGGCATTGGTTGCTGAACTGGTTGTGGCGCTGAAACGCGTGGTTGATTTACAAAATCACTAATTGGGCGTACAGGAGCTTCAATTGTTGTGGGGTTTTGATTCATTTGAATTGGTGCTTGATGAGCTTGTCGCTCCCTTTCAAATTGCGCTAAATTTGGAACAGCTGCACGCACCGGTGTTGAATTTATAGCTTGGCGAGCTGGTACCTGCGGAGTTATTGGTCTTTCGAAAACTGGCGCAACTGGTGTAAGCTCTGGGTTTAGAGTTGGGTTTTGAGCCGGTTGCGGAACTGGAATTGGCGCAGGTTGTTGCGCGGCGAATTGTTGAGTTTCTGTATGCGTAAATTCGCGAGTCTCTGTTGTAATAGGTGCTTGTTTTTGAGCGGTTCGCTGTTCGACTGTTAAATCACCATCTTCAAGAACTTCATGCACGGTTCGCACAACGTCTTCGATTCCAACTTGTGATTTCACCAAATAACGATCTGCACCAAGGGCTTCTCCGCGTCGTCGTTGATCTTCACTTGAAAGCGCTGTCATCATGATAACTTTAATTCCGCGTGTTTCGGTTGTTGATCGCAAAATATCAAGCATATCAAAACCTGAGATTTTTGGCATCATTACATCACTAACAATCAAATTAGGGCGTTCTTTAATCGCCATCGCGAGTGCTTCTTCGCCGTCACCAGCCGAAACAATGTCGTATCCTTCAGCTAATAATCGTACACCATAAATCTCGCGCAAACTTTTATCGTCTTCTACTAATAAAATCTTTGTCATACTGCTCCTATTATATAATTTTTTTCTTTAAAAATCTATACTTTTTATGCTTACTTTTTCTGCGCCATCATTCTCTGCGCGTATTCTATTTTCATTCGTTCAATATCATTTAAAGTTGGCGGATTTGGCGGAAGTTGACCCATTTGTGGAGTTGGATTTGGTGCTGGTGGTGAAATTCGAATTGTTTGCGACATCTGTTTCGCTTGTGAATTTTGTGCTGAGTAATTATTTTGAACAACTTGCGGATTTTGTGTCAGATTTTGAACTTGCACTGCTGCCGGTGAAATATTTTGTTGAACGGCTTGTTGTGGATTTCGAACTTGCCTAACTTGTAAATTCTGAATATTTTGCGAAACATTCGCGCGCATCGTCGCTGGAGTAATACTTGCCGAGCTACGCATTGGCTGAGTATTTTGAGCCTGTGAATTTGGTTGAATTGCTCTCGGTTGCTGAGTTTGTTGAATTGAATTATTTACTGACGGATTCTGCTGAATTTGCATCTGTGGATTTCTAAAGGTTTGTTTTTCAGGGTTTGGCTGAATTTGCGTTGATTGGGTATTTAAAAACGCTTGCGTAGCTTGTGCTCGCTGATCTTCTAAAATTTGCGCTTGATTTTGTGCTATCTTGAAAGTTTGCATATTTGAAAAACCATTTCCAGCATAATTTTGAGTATTTTGAGCTGGCAAATTTGGTTGAATTGCTCTCGGTTGCTGAGTCTGTTGAACTGGTGGAATGTTTGAAAGCGCTTGCGGAATTTGAACCGATTGTGCTGTCTGAATGGATTGAGGATTTGAAATTTTCTGCGGAATTGTCGCTGAAATCAGCACTGCTTCCGGCTGTATTTCGCGCGCTTTTTCAAAAACTTCCTCACTTGGATTTTCACCTTCAGTGCTTTCAAGAATTGCCGCAATGTCACGGTTAGCTTCTTCGATTTCGCGTTGGTTGCGTTTAGCTTCGATTTTTTGATGTTCTTCGACCTTTTTTTCCTCTTCTTTCGCCTTTAAAACTTCAGCATTTTCGCGCGTAATTCGTGGTAATTTCACTGTGAAAGTACTACCTTTTTTGTATTCACTTTCAACATTAAGTGACCCACCGATTGATTCGGTGAGTTTTCGCGACAAGAAAAGCCCGAGACCTGTACCGTTGATTTCTCGCGTTTCGGAATTATCTACGCGGTAGAATTTTTGAAACAAATGCGGAATATCCTCAGCTGGAATTCCGATTCCACTATCTGTTACAGAGATTTTAACATTATCGTTTCCACCAGTCACATTCACCGAAACTTTTCCGCTTGGCGTGTATTTAATCGCATTTTCAAAAAGATTATTCAAAATTTCGTGCAAATGGTCGCGGTCGGCATGAATGAAAAACACCGGCGTTAGGGTTTTTTCACCCGTTTTATGATCATCGGGTTCGAAAATATAATTCAAACCTTTATCGCTCGCTTTTTGTCTTAAGCCTTCCCAAATATTTCGTGCAAATTCAATCGCGTCCAAAACTACCGGCTCATTTTTTAATCGGCCGTCTTCTGCTTTTGTGATATCCAACAAATCTTGAAAAAGTTGCCCTAAATGCCGAGTGTTTTCATGGGCTTTCTCAAGATAGGATTTTGCGCGTGCGTCGATTGTCGCGGTTGCGGGGTTTAGGGCAAGTCCAAGGTAACCTTCGATGCTGGCTACAGGCGTTCGCATTTCGTGACTTGCGGTTGAAATAAATTCAGCTTGCTCGCGGTTCTCTTTTAACTCTTTCGAAATATCACGAAAAACTACCACTGCTCCAGAATTTTTGTCCGCCAATCGAATTCACTGCCAAAAAAATTGGCGCAACTTTTTCCGCTCGGTGTTTTTAACAAAAAGGTCACGCGTTGTAAAATTCGTGCCAGTTTGAAGCACACGATTTACGGGGTTCGAAACGTCCAGCATTTCCGCTCCGTCATTGTTTGAAATTTTCAAAACAGAATTAAAAATCAGCCCAACCGCATCACTTCCGCTCCAACCAGTGATTTGTGTGGCTGCTGGATTAATTGCGACAATATTTCCTTTGCGGATCAACTGCTAAAACTCCATCATCAACGGCATCGAGAATTGCTTTTCCATCACCCAAAAAAATTGCTCGAATCGTTCGAATTTTTTTATTTTCTGAATTTTTCACTAAAAAAATATTTTTTTAAGTTAAACATCGCCCACTTCCTTAATGTAAATATTTTTAACATAAACAGTTTTGAAAAAGCAAGAAAAAAAGCGAGCAATTTTGCCCGCTTAATATAATTTTGCAACTACCACATCGCAGCAGTGCAGATTATTTTTTTGAAATTATCACGATAAAAGTTGATAATTTCGCAATGAGTTTTGATGTCTTGCTCTATTTCCTTTTCAGTCATATCTTTTGTTGGAACTGTAAAAGTTTTAATTTTAATTTCAAGCTCGTTTTCGTTTATTAATTTTTCGAAACGATTTCGTCGCTCAAATTTTGCACAATTAAGCTCATCGCGAATCTGGAATAATTCTTCCAAATTATTCATTTCAGCGTTTTCTTCGAGAAATTTTTTTCGAAGCTCCAAATCCATCAAATGAATTGCCTTTGCATCGCGACAAATCGTACGACACAAATTAAAGGCATAAGCTGGTGTAATATCCGCCGCGTTATAAATAACTCCTTCTTTTTGAAGTTCACCTTTGTAACCATTTACTGCAAAACTTCGCGGAGATTTCGAGTTTAAAAAAGCATATGCACCATGAATATTATCTTGCTCTTTTGCCCATTCATCAATTTTCTGAACTAAAAAGCTTGCTGCACCTTGTCGTTGATACTCTTCAACTGTGAACATTGAGCCAATTTCGACCAAACGCTGACCAAAAGAATTAATTTGCGGTTTCATCATTGAAGCCGATGCAATCACTTTGTCTTTTTCTTCATCGAAAAGTAAAGCCACACACGCCTTGTCTAAGATATCATCCGGTGTCATATCTAGAACAGAATCGTCTTGATAAGTCAGGTTTGAAAGCCAAACTGAAATCTCGCCCTGTTGATCTAATCCAAGATTGTGTAAAAAGCAAAACAGCCATTCGCCGTCCTCAACCTTCTTCGTAACGTTTAAAATACCTCTATCTTTAATTTCCATTTCTTCCACCTCCAAAATATATTTCGAAAATTCGATAGATTTTATAATTATAGCATAATTTTCTAAAAAAATCAAATCGCTCCCCATACGAGAGCGATTTTCAAAAATTATTTTGCGGCCAAAGCAGCTGCGATTCGTTCGCGGCGTTTTGCTTCGCGGCGTTTTTCAATTTTTAGTTTTGCGCGCAAAGCTCGTTTGCGATCTGCGCCGTGCCAACTTTTATGTTTAGCCATCTCTTTCCTTTCGTTAAAAAATAAAACAATTCTGTTCAATTATAGCACACTTTTTTAAAAAGTTCAAACCTGTCGGCCATAAACTAATCGCGAAACATTCTGATAATAAGTTTGAACCGCGTGGTGGAAATTTCGAAGTTCTGCACCTTTGAGATCAAAATAATGCGGGCCGGCCTCGATTTTAATCACCTGATCTTTTCGAAGTTCGTAGCGAATCGTATTTTTGGTGGACTTTTCGTCTGCCATCAATCCATTCCTCGTGATAAATCCACGAATTATGATCGAGCACAAAAAATTCTCGCCTAATCCCATTCGAAACTGGGCCAAAAATCTTCATTCCAACCTTACTTTCAAGATCAATCAGTGCACGCGAAATATCTTGCGGGTTTTTCCTGAAGCCCGCAAAAAGATATTTATAATAAAGTTGATTACTTTTGTGTTTTTTGAATTTTTTTCAAAAAAAGATTTTTCTGGTATATTTTAAGTGCGAGAGTCGAATTTCCTCTTCTGCCAAAGTTCGAAAAATGTAAAAATCTGTGCACTTTTTTGCAAACATTTCGCCAAAAAAATATCAATTTGACAGCTTGGTTGATTTTGATAAATGTTTAGAAAATTTGGTTTTTTTAATCTGTTGTTTTTTTGGTTGAGTGGCATATGTTTTGGCGCATCATAAGCAATTTTTAATCGTGGTTTTTTTCGAAAGCTGGCTCAGGATGAGCTTCTGGATAATAAGGAATTTGGTATAAACTTTTGTCTGAATTATTCATTTTTAAAACCTCAAATATGTTAAAATTGTATCATATTTAAAGCTTTTTTTGTCAATATGATAAAACTTAAATATTAAACAATTTCTCTGAATTTTTCACTCGTGATTTTTGCGGTTTCTTTGGTTGAAAATTCCACGTTTTTTTAGCCAAATCTTCAACGATCAATTTTTGAAAAAGCTGGCTGATTCGGTTTTCCTCGCTCACCTTTTTGGTGCTAAAAATGGCGCGTCAGTTTCGATCAGAATTTTTCGAAAGAGGAATCTGATCAAACATTTCCAGCTCTTCGGGTTTTTTTGACAAAAGTCGAAATTCCATTTACACCAATGAATAAATCTCGGCGTAAAAGCTTGTTCAAGGTTTTTCTTTTTGAATCGGTGAAAGAATGTAAAAACACCGCGAATTTTGCCGTTTCTGGAAACTTCATCAAAAAAATTGGCCAAAAAAATCTTTCGAACGCATTTCGAACATGAAAACTAACTGGCAAATTTAATTTTTTTGTGCAAGTTCAAGTTGAGCTTTCAAAATTATTTTTTTGTGCTTCACGATCGGAATTTTTCATAAAAAAATAATCAAGGCCGATTTCGCCAATTGCTACAACTTTTTGGGCTTTTTGATAGTTGTTCAAGTTCCAGAATTAACTCTTTTTGGATTATATTTTTCCTGCTTCGTGAGGATGAACACCGATCGCAGAAAAAAAGTTCAATTTTCGCCCGAATTTTTCAGCAGCAAATTTGGCGGCGATTTTTGGAATTTTTCAAGATTTTTCCCCAATGCAAATAGCCTTCAAAAATCCCACCAGTTTTCATATTTTTCAAAAAAACTTCTGCACAAGGAATTGGGAAATTTTTGGTCGTGAATATGACAATGTGAATCAATAATTTTCATTCTTTTCCTTTCGAAACTTGAAACCTCAGCACAAAGCCGAGGTTTTTGGTTATTTTTTAGCTTGATTATTTTGTGCGGCTGCGATTTTCGCTGCGCGTGGATCTGGTGTTTTTAGATAAATCTTTGGGAAAAGTAAGCCGATTTCTTCATCGCGAATTACACCACTACCAAAAGATAGTTTGGATTTTTTTCAGCCGTTTCAGGCATAAATGGTGCAAGCATTTCACCAATTTGGAGCAATCCTGACACAGAATGTGTCAAAACTTCCGCCAAGTGATTTTCTTCATCCTTATCTTCTTTGGCTTTTTTAGCAATTTCCCAAGGTTTTACACCTTCAATATATTGATTATGCGCGCGAACCAAACCCCAGGCTTCGTCGATCGCTTTATTGAATTCGAGCGAATTCATAAAAGTATTGTAAGTGTGGCGGTCGTGTTCATCTCGAGGGATTTCACCTACAACGCCAGCTTGGTAGCGTTTAACCATATTTGCCACACGTGAAGCGAGATTTCCAAGGTCGTTTCCAAGTTCGTTGTTGTAAGCATTTTCAAATTTTTCCCAAGTAAAATCGCCGTCATCTTGTGTTGGAACGTGGCGCGAGAAATAATATCGAAAGGCGTCAAGACCGTAGTTGTCGATAATTTCGTTTGGATCAACCACATTTCCAATCGATTTGCTCATTTTTACACCACCGCTTGAAATATGTCCATGAACAAGCAAAGTTTTTGGCAAAGGAAGTTCAAGCCCAAGTAACATTGCCGGCCAAATTCCCGCATGAAAACGCAAAATGTCTTTTCCAATAACCTGAACATTCGCTGGCCAAAATTCTTCCCAGCCAGAAATATCAGGATAACCAATCACGCTTAGATAATTCGCCAACGCATCAATCCAAACATACATCACCTGCTCAGGATCACCAGGAACAGGAACGCCCCAGGTTAGATTTTTCTTTGGTCGCGAAATCGAGACATCTTCAAGTCCGCCTTTCAAGAAATTTAAAAATTCTTTTTTGCGATATTCTGGCACAATTTTCATCTTGCCGGATTCGATAGCTTCAATGATTTTTGGTGTAAATTCCGAAATTCGCAAATAATAATTCTCTTCCGAAAGTCTTTCGAAAGGTTTTTGATGATTTGGGCAAACGCCGTGAAATTCTGTGACTTCTTTTTCTGTATAAAAACTTTCGCAACCCGTACAATACCATCCTTCGTAAGAATTTTTATAGATATAAGGTTGGAGTTTCATCCAAATATATTGCGATGCTCCCACGTGGTGTGAATCTGTTGTTCGAACAAAATCGGTATAAGTTGTTTTCATTTTGTCCATCAAATTTTTGAAATTCTGAACAGTTCCGTCAACATATTCTTGTGGAGTTAAGCCATTTTCAGCGGCCTTTTCAGCGATTTTATTACCGTGCTCATCTGTTCCAACTTGAAAACGCACTTCATTTCCCTGCTGGTGTTGATATCGTGCCCAGATGTCGGCGATCAAATAATCAAGTGCATTTCCGATATGCGGCGCGCCATTCGCGTATGGAATCGCGGTGGTGATATAAAGTTTTTTCTTCGTCATACTGCTTATAATTATATCATAAAACTCAAATAAAAACAAAAGCCCAAGATTTTGGACTTTCGAAAAGTTTTAAGCTTCCTGACAATAAGCTCCACCAGACTCCAAAGAATGTATAACTGCAGCCGCTCCAGGTTTGCCTTCTTTTAAGATCACATCGCCATTCTTGAGGGTTTCCATATTGTTACACCCCATATTAAGCATGATTCCAATTGTTCTTTTTTCTTCAAAGAATGCATTAGGAAAACGCACGGTAATAATATTATGTTGGTTGTATGTTTTTATAAAGGATGTATTTAGACTTAATGATGAAGAACTATCGTTTTTATTTGAATTATCATCTTTCTTAAAACCTACATAATTGTTGAGAGGGTTATTTTCAACGGAAAAGATACGCGTGTTCATGTTATTTTTTTTGCTATAGTCATCATCTGGAGTGAAGTCTTTAGTTTCACTGTTACCCAACGCCTCATAACTTCGCCCTTGATTATTAGCTTTCCAATTGTGCAAAGCTGTCACAACCATTGCGACATCTTGCTTTCGCGCTGTATCCCTTTGTGCTCGTTGAAGTGCTGGCAATGCTAAGAATACCATTAAAAAGATTAGTCCAGCGATAGCTAATACTAACACTACTTCAATGATCGTAAAGCCCTTTTTGGTTAAATTTTGATTTTTATTAATTTTGATTGCTTTCATAGCTCAATCTTACTACCAATATTATAAAAAAAGCAAGAGCGTTTTTATTTGTTATAAAAATATTTTTTTGCAATTTTTGAACCATTCCTCTATTTCAAGGTCTTGTGCTCGCAAATCTGGTGAAATCTCGCATTTTTCTAAAATTTCAGCTGTTCGCTCTTTCGAAATCGCAAGATTAGCGCTCAAACTTTTGGCAATTTTTTTGCGTTTTGCGGCAAAAGCCAGCTTTTATAATTCGAAAAAAATTCCCTTTCAGAAATTTCGCAACTATTTTTTTCGAATTAAAAATTTTCAATCAGATTATGTTCGCGACTTTTTCAAAACTACCACTTGCGAATCCACTTTTGGTGGCGGCGTGAAAAAAATTCACGTGGGACTAAAATATCTAGCAAAACTTCGGCGTAAATTTGTGAAGCAATCGCCAAAAATACTCAATTCGCCTGCTTTGGCCGCCATTCGCTCGGCCACTTCTTTTTTGAACTAAAAGCGCCGCAACAATTGGTTTATTTTTCGCTCGTGAGCAATTTTTTTCAACGATTTTTTTGAAGTGATATAATATGGCACATTGGCTGCAACTTTGTAGTTTTTTGGCAATTTCAAAAGATCAAAATCTAAAAAATCAGCGTTAATAATTTCTAAGTTTTTCCCAGGAAATTGTGCTGGTAGTTTTTTAGCTAGATTTTCGTCGAATTCAACCGAAAGAACTCTGCCATTTTTACCGGCGAACTTTAAAAAGTGAAGAAGTTAGCGTGCCAAGACCAGGGCCAATTTCTAGAACGAAATCGCCATCTTCAATTTCGGCCGAAAAAGCAATTGCATCCAAAATTTCACGATCTCGCAACCAGTGCTGACCAAGCGATTTGTTATTTTTTAGATTCGAATTTTCGCTTTTTCTCTCTTTTTTTGAGCCGGATTTTTGGTTAAATTTAAGCCCGCTCATTAATACCAACCAGTTTGTTGTTTGTGTTTATATGCACCTTGCCAACTCTTGTAGCGACCGATAATATAAGAATTCATCCATTTTAATTGTGTGATTGGGTTTGTTTGCCAGTCTGCACCAGCGCTTGCCATTTTCGAACCTGGCAAAGCTTGCGGAATTCCATAAGCACCGCTTGATTTATTTGTTGCATTAACTCGCCAGCCAGATTCTTGACCAATAATTGCGTTTGCAGCACCATGATCTCCCGCAGGAATTCCCGCCGCAATCATCCAGTCTGTATGTGAGCCAGCTGGTAGATTAACCTTTATTCCAATAATTTCAATCTGTTTTTTTGCAGCTTTAATTTCGGTTTCGTTAATTTTTTTGCGAGAGACTTCTTTGCCATTTTGCATTTCAATTTCATAAGTTACGCTTTTCGAACCCTTTTCGCCGGATTCTTTAATTTCTTTATAGCTAGAATCTTTGTTTGCATCTTGAATTGTTTCAACCGTAAAATTAGTTTCTTCTTCAACTGTTACGGTTTGTTTGCCATTTCGCCAAATTCTAAAACTCAAACCATTCGAAATCGCTGTTTTTTCATCAATATTAATTCCGTCGTCTTTTGTGAGTGAGATTTTTTTCTCTCTCAAAAAGTCTGCAACAGTTTTACTCTGTGTCCGAAAAAAACCTCTTTTTTTACCAAAAAGTTCAACCGAAATTTGTTTTGCACGAGTAATTTTCAATAAATTCGTCACGCCATCTTCAAGAATATTCCCAGATTGTTCAAAAGTGAGTTTGTCTTCGTTGTGAATTTCAATACCAGATTTTTGCGCGATTTGGCGCGGAGTTTGTGCGGCGGTCATCACTTTAATTTTCGAATCACCATCTTCAATTACAACAGGTTTTGCACGATAAATATTTACGCTGTAATCTGTGCTCGTGAGTTCGCCGTCAAGGCTTGGCTCGATCGTATCTTCTTTTGAGAAGCCAATTTTTTTGTGCTTTTTAAAGCCTCGCGAACCGTTTTCGCGTTAGTTTTGAAAGATGTTTTTTTACCATTTTCGAAAAACAGTCAGAACTTTATTTCCCTGGCCTGTTGCTTTTGCGGAATTTCGCCCAGCAATCGCGAATATATTTAATAAAAGTAAAAAAATCCAAGCGCAGAAAATCCCGCAATTGCAATCTGTTTTTTATAGAAATAAATTGGTTGTAAAACTCGCATTATCAGAACTATTTTATCAAATAAAAACGCAAAAGGTCAAATTTTTTTAGAGCTTTTCAAGGCGAGCAAATTCGGCGTTTAGTTTTTCGAATTTTTCCATTTTCGAACTTAATTTCCACCGCCATTCCATCGATATCTTGAACTATTCCTACACCAAAAGCAGGGGCTTTTTCACGCGATCGCCAATTTGCAAGCCGCGCTCATCAGAATAAAAAAATCATCAAATTCTTCAAAATTAACCTCTTGACTATAATCATCTTCTTTCGAAAAATTGTTCCAGCCGCCAAAATCTTTTTTCGGTAGTTCCAGCTCAGCATCAGTAATAAAACGGCTCGGGCTGGAATAATTCCGCTGTCCAAAAACAGCTCGCGATTCGGCATAACTTAAAAATTAGCTCTTCTCGCGCACGCGTCATTCCCACGTAGCAAAGCCGACGCTCTTCTTCTAAATCATCTTCACCTGCGTCAAAAAAATTCGGCTGTGCGGGAAAAATTCCTTCTTCCATCCCCGCCAAAAATACCACTGGAAACTCCAAGCCTTTCGCCGAATGAAGTGTCATCAAATTCACTTCATCACCACTCTTTGCGTCGCTCGAACTCATCAAAGCTGCATCTTCCAAAAAAACTCGCTAAATCTGCATAATTTTTTTCGCCTCACTAACCAAGGTTGAAAGATATTCGCTCCGTTCAGTTTCCTCAATTTCAGTCAATTTTTCATTTTTACCATAATTCGTCCGTTCCAAAATTCGCTCAATAATTTCACTTGGGTTTGAAGAATTCTCGCTTAAAATTTGACATTCGCGAAAAATCTCACCCAAATTCACTAAAGAATTTCGTGCCCGAGTCGCCAAAGTTGAAAGCTCGCCCGCACTAATCAAACTCGAAATCAAATCTAAACCATTCGAACTTTGCCAATCCAAGAATTTCGAAAGGCTCACTGCGCCCAAACCGCGCGCCGGAACATTCACAATTCTTTCGAAAGCTACGCGGTCAAGCGGATTATAAATTACGCGCAAATACGCCAAAATATCCTTAACTTCTTTGCGATCATAAAAACGTGTTCCGCCAAAAATTTTATACGGAATTTGATACCGAATCATCGCTTTTTCGAAATTATAACTTTGTGCATTTGTGCGATAAAGAATCGCAAAATCGCTAAATTTTCGCGCACCCACAGTTTTAAAACTAAAAATCTGACCTGCAATTTTTGCTGCTTCTTCGCTTTCATCTCGCGCACTTTGTACCAAAACCGGCTCGCCTTTGCCAAGCTCAGTGAAGAGTTTTTTATTCGTGCGATTGTGGTTTTTTGTAATCACATTGTGTGCAGCGTTCAAAATATTTTCAGTTGAGCGATAATTTTGTTCCAATTTAATCACTTTTGCGCCTTTGTAATCTCTTTCGAAATTTAAAATATTCGTAAAATCCGCACCACGCCAAGAATAAATACTCTGCCAGTCATCGCCAACAACACAAATATTTTGTTTTGAATTTACTAACATTTTTACAATCGCATATTGTGCGGCGTTTGTATCCTGATACTCATCAATTAAAATATGTTCGAATTTATCGCGCCAAAATTTTTCGCACTTCTGGATTTTTGTTGAAGTAATCTTACCGTTTCGAAAAAGCAAATCATCAAAATCGAGTGCATTCGCTTTATTTCGCTCTTCTTCATATTTAACAAAAAAATCTCTGCAACTTTTTTCGAAACCCCAGTTTGCGCTGGCAGAAAATTCTTCGGCTGTCAAAAGCTGATTTTTGGCGTTCGAAATTGTTGCACTTACACTTTGCGGTTTTAGGTTTTTTTCGTCAAGGTGTAAATCTTTCATTATTTTTTTAATTAAATTTCGTCGGTCGTCTTCATCATAAATCACAAAATTTGGCGCCACACCAATCGCCTCGCCTTTTTTTCCGCAAAATCTTCACACAAATTCCGTGAAAAGTTCCCATCCACGACATAAAAAAACGGTCGTTCGCATCACGTTTGAGCAATTCAGCCAAGCGCTCTCGCATTTCTCGTGCGGCTTTGTTGGTGAAAGTTACTGCCAAAATTGTTTCACTTGCTACACCGTGAGCAATCAAATTCGCAATTCGATGTGTTAAAGTTTTTTTGTTTTTTTCCACTTCCTGCGCCAGCCAAAATCAGCATTGGCCCGCTCAAAGTTTCCACCGCGTTTTTTTGATTTTTTTATTTAAGCCTTTCACTAAATCCATTCTTAAATTATAACATATTAGCTTTAAATTTACATTTTTTTCGAAAATATGCTAAAATAATTTTTATGGAAAAAGCACGCTTATTCAGATAAAAATCTTGAAGAATTTCTACAAAAAGCATTTCGGTGTCAATTTTTGGGATTGAAGAAATAATTTCGCGCAATCTTTCGGTTGGTTATTCCGCCGAGGCGACAATTTTTCAAAAAGCAAAAAAACGACTTTATGCGTTTATTTCGCTCGAAGCCCGTGCAAATTTGGGCGATATTCAATATATTCTTTCAAAAATGAACCTCAAACCAGCGTTTTTTTCTTTCCACCAAGTGGTTTCGAAAACTATTTTTTTCGAACGCGCCAAGGTTCAATTTTTAGAGATTTTTCCCTGGCCGGCACGATGTTAAAGATGAAGAACTTCGTTATTACAAAAAAACGTGTACTTTACAATCCTGCACTTGTCGAGATTGCCGAGGTTCGCGATGGTGAAATTCGCTGTTTTAATGCTGACTCAATCGGTTCTTGGCGCACCGCTCAACGCTATTCTTACAAGAAAATTTTAATGAAATAACACTAAAAACCTGTGGAAAACTTAAAAAATTCTTAAAAAGGCCTTGAAAAACGATTACGTTTATGTTTAAATAGTTCCATACGGACAGACCGTAAATAAAAATATAAATAATAATGTTCATAGAAAGGTGGATTTTCAATATGAACTCAATCAACAAAAATACTAAAAAAGGTTTCACAATCATCGAAGTTGTGCTTGTGCTTGCGATCGCAGGTTTGATCTTCTTGATGGTGTTCTTGGCTTTGCCAGCATTGCAACGATCACAACGTGACACACAACGAAAGAACGACGCTTCTCGCTTACGTGCAGCTGTTACTGATTACCAATCAAATAACCGTGGAGCAGTACCATTCGATGGTGGTAACCTAAAGAATAACTTTATTCAAAACTACGTAACAGTTCGAAACTCTTCAACATTTGCTGACCCATCAACAAATGCAGATTACCGAGTTTCAGTTGGTGAAGGTACTCCAGGAAACATTGGTGAAATGAAAGTAAAAAACCACGCAAAATGTGGACTTGACGGAAATATTGAAGGTAATGGTCAATCAATCGTTGTTTCTGTTAAAACAGAAAACGGTGTTGCTAACTGTGTAGAAGGATAATCAATCTTTTTCTAAGCTAAAATAAAAATAACTCTTTCGGGGGTTATTTTTTTATTGTAGTTCTACCTTTCGAAAACTTACAAAATATGCTATACTATATTTATGAAAGTTAAAATTGAAATCGATACAAAAAAACTTTAATTCGCTTTTTGGCTGGTGATTTTTTTGGTTTTTATTACTATTGCTGGCGCGATTTGGCTCGCAAAAAGATGTGCTAATTATGATTATCATTGCGGCATTTTTTTAGCACTTGCACTCAATGCCCCAGTGGCGCGAATCACTAAAATCCTCCCCGGTTCAAATAAAAAAACCGTGTGGCGGCAACGGCTGTTGCATATCTCACGATTGTTTTTGATTTTTTTGGTAGTTTAATTTCTCTGCTCACGCCAATTATCACCGATCAAGTGAAGCATTTTTCGAAAGATTTGCCACAGATTGTTCAAAACTATACAGGTGAAAGTTCAGGGGTTCGCCGCTTTATCGTTGAAAACCATCTCGAAGGAATGATTTCGCAAGCGGTTGATTCAATTACGCGCTCAATCAATTCTTCGGTTTCGAAAAATTGGTGATTTATTCTTTGGAAGTATCGCTTCAATCGTGGGCTGGATAATCTCGCTATTTATGATTCTTGCGATGGCGTTTTTGATGCTTGTCGAAGGACCAGACCTTATCAATCGACTTTTCAAAGTTTTTTACACCGACAAAGTTCTCGAAAAAGATCATCGCCGAATTTTGTCACGAATGTATGGCACGGTTTCGGGTTACGTTTCGAGCATTGTTACGATTTGTTCAATCAGTGCAACTTGTGGCTCGATTGCGACATTAATTTTGGCTTTAATTTTCGGATTCCCAATCAGTTTAGTTGCGCCAATTGCAGTTCTTTTATTCGTCTTCGGAATGATTCCAATGGTTGGTGCAACGATTGCAGGATTGCTTTCTGCAGTAATTTTGGGGCTAAATGTTCCAACGGCTGGCTTGTTCTTCTTGATATATTTCTTAATCTATCAACAGATTGAAAACAATGTAATTTCGCCGATGATTCAGGCGCGAAATAATCAGCTTTCGGCACTAATTATCTTTGTCGCGTTAACGATTGGTGTCTATGCGTTTGGTCTGCTTGGCGCTTTATTAGCAATTCCGCTTGCAGCTTGTGCGAAAATCTTGCTTCAAGAGAATTTGAAATCTCGACGTCGCCACACGCGTGAAGAAAATTCTGAGAAATTCGTCGAACTTCTCAAAAAAATCGGTAATTAAAAAAATAAAAATCAGCCTTCGAAAGTTGGCTGATTTTTTTGATTTTATTGATATTCCCAAAAACTTTTTCTTTGGTGTGTCACGCAAAAATGATATTTTTTGAAAGTAGCTCGTCGCGAATTTCATCGCTTTTCGCCCAATTTTTTTCTGCCCGCGCGTTGTTTCTTTCGATGATCTTCATCTTAATTTCATCTGAAATGTCTGGCGTTGAAGCGATTAAGTTCAAGCCTAAAAGCTCATCGATAAATTCAAGGAGATCAAGTAAATTGCTATGATTGAGTTTTTTTCGGGATTTGCTTTCATAATTTCACCAAAAATCTCATCAATTTTCGCCAGAGCTTTTGGCGTGTCAAGATTATCATTCACTTCTTCGAGAATCACCTGTTTGGTAGCAAGGCTTGGAATTGTGCCATCGTTCCCCTTAATCTGCCAGCGAAGGCTTGCGATATTTTGCCAGTTTTTAAGCCGATTCTGTGCCGATTTGAGGTTTTCGAAACTAAAATTACTTTCGGTTCGATATTGGCTTTGTAGCACAAACATTTTAAAATCCATTGGCGAAAATCCTTGCGACATAATTTGCTCTAAAGTAAAGCCATTTCCGAGCGATTTCGAAATTTTTCTTACCCTCGCTGGTCATATGGTTGCAGTGAAGCCAATAATTTGAAAAAGTTTTTCCGGTGAAAGTTTCACTTTGTGCAATTTCGTCGGTGTGGTGGACTGGAATGTGATCAATTCCTCCAGTGTGAATATCAATTGTTTCACCCAAAGTGTTAATTGCAATTGCTGAGCATTCCAAATGCCAACCCGGAAAACCCATTCGTCCGCAATATTCCCATTCCATTCCACGTTTTTGATCTTTTGGTGACCATTTCCAAAGCGCAAAATCGCTCAGATTTTTCTTTTCTGGGTTAAAATTCACCCGCGCGCCAGCTTTGAGGTTTTCCAGATCAAGATGAGCAAAATCTGCATATTTTGGAAATTTAGCCGTATCGAAATAAATTCCATCGCTAGTTTTATAGGTGAAGCCTTTTTTTGAAAGATTCTCGATAATTTCGATCTGTTCGGGAATAAAATCAGTTGCTTTCGAAAGATTGTCGGGTGCGATTAAATTGAGATCGTGCATTCCTTTCAGGAATTCGTTCGTATAAAATTCTGCAATCTCCCAAACAGTTTTTCCTTCTCGTCGCGCGCCTTTTTCGAGTTTGTCTTCGCCATCGTCTTCATCAGAAACCAAATGTCCAACATCAGTAATATTCATTGTGCGCGTTACATTATAACCATTCAACTGTAAAGTTCGCACCAAAATATCCCAATAGATAAAAGCAACCCAATTGCCAATGTGCGGGCTGGCATAAACAGTTGGCCCGCAGGTGTAGACTTTAACATTTTCAGGATTAAGCGGTTTAAATTCCTCGATTTTTCGGCTGGGAGTGTTATAGAATTTCAACATAATAAAACTATTTTATCATAAAATCAGTAAAAGAAAAAAACTCACCAGATTGGTGAGTTTTTTTCGAAAAGGTTTAAAAACTAAGCAATTGGATTTTCAGTTTTAATGCTTGGACCTTGTGAAGTTGCGATTGAAACGCTTTTCACGTAAGCACCTTTGATTGAAGCTGGTTTTTGTGAAGCAAGACTGTCGAAGAATGCTTTTGCATTTTCTTCAAGTTTTTCAACACCAAATGAAACTTTACCAACTGAAAGGTGAACGATCGCTTGTTTGTCAACGCGATATTCAACTTTTCCGGCTTTAGCTTCAGAAACAGCTTTAGCAACATCAGCGGCAACTGTTCCGGCTTTAGGGTTTGGCATCAATCCACGTGGACCAAGAAGTCGTGCATATTTACCAAGTTTTGGCATATAAGCTGGAGTCGCGATAAGAACATCGAAATTCAATTCTTCTTTGTCGAGTTGTTTTAGGAATTCTTCATCACCAACGATATTTGCTCCAGCATCTTTGGCGGCTTTATGTTCACTTTCTGGGGCGAAAACGGCAACCTTTACATCTTTACCAGTTCCGTTTGGCAAGATAACTGTTGAACGAATGTTCTGGTCAGCTTGTCGTGGGTCAACACCAAGTCGTGCATGAATTTCCACTGATGCATCGAATTTTGCTGGGTTAGTTTCAGTTGCAAGCTTAAGAGCATCAGACAGACCGTAAACAGTATCTTTTTTTCAACCTTTTTCGCAACTTCTTGGTATTTTTTTACCTCGTCGTTCAATGCGTGGTCGTGTGATTGGTTTTGGACCTTTTTTCACGATAGCTTCAGATCCATCCAATGGAGTTGTGTCGCCAGCAGCTTTTTCGAGCTTCTTTTTGCTTCTTTTTTTCGGCCACTTCTTCGGCGTGTTTTTTTACTGCGTTTTTCCACTTTTTTGCGAATTTTTCAGCAACTTCAACTGCTTCTTCAACGATTTCTGCAACTTCAATCGCTTCAACAATTTCTTCTGCGATTTCAGCAGCTTCTACACCCTTGATCGCTTCATTGATTTCAGCAATTGTCATTTTTTTCAGAAACTTCAAGCCCAAGAGCTTTTAGCTTCTTCTATAAGATCGGCTTTTTTTCTTTGCCATTTTCTTATCCTTTCTGTGGTAATAACGGCTCGCGCCTCCCAACATTGATTAGTAACTATATAATTTTTAGCAGATTTTTAATCAAAAAAATCAAGCTCTATAAAAATTTAGTGACATACTGAAAATATATACAAATATCTAAAAAGTATTGACTCGATGTTAAAGGTGTGATAAAATAATACAGTTGTCTTAATTTTTTTGAGATAGCACTTTACCGCTTATTTGCAATTTTATTTTTCAAGAAATTGACAAAATAAAAAAATCATCTAAATATTGGCGTATTTAGATGATTCGAACGTGATAAGTGTAATGATAGTTTTTGCTTAACGACGCTTTTTTTATGATATTGCTTGCGTCGTTTTTCTTTTTTTGTTTTTTAATCATATACATATTTACATTATATATGAATTTTTGTAATATTTATCGTACTGTAAAACTTTAAAAAAATATTGACTTTATTATTAAAATTTGCTAAAAATTATACTATTGGCCTCATCGTCTAACGGTTAGGGACATCAGGTTCTCATCCTGGTAATCGGGGTTCGATTCCCCGTGAGGTCACCAATTTGATAATTGAGGCTGTTTTGTAATAGCAAAGCAGCCTTTTTTATATCTCTGCAGTAGGTACGATTCTGCAGGGATATTTTTGTTACTCCAATTGAGGCGATTCCATACAGATCGCCTCTGAGGACTAGCAAAACCTTCAAATGTGAAACTTAACAATTTAGCTATATCAATTAAAGATCTTATCGCAACAAGTTATCAGTTCGCGCAGAATTTCATCATAATTCTCATAAACACGAAAACCAGCTGCATAGGCATGTCCGCCACCACCAAAATACCCTGCGATATCTGCAGCTATTGGCGAATTTGTTCGAACTTTCCCTGTTAATTTACCGTCTGGATAAGTTTTGATAGCCACGCAAGCCTCGACACCTTCCACCATTCGCATTTCGTCGATCACTAAAACGCTTGGGTTATATTTGTCTGAATATTCTTTAATTTCGTTCCAAGGAATACTCACAACAGCCAATTTTCCATCCAAAAAATACTCAATTCGTCGAATTAACTCACCTTTATATGTTAAAATTTCGGGCGCTTTTTTTCGAAAGTTCGCGCCGATCTTCTTCGAGTCGAGCGGAATTTGCGCCGAGTTTTGTTAATTCACCCGCGATTTCGAAAGTTCTGGCAGAAGTGTTGTTAGTTGAAAGCCCTAGAGTGTCACTAAAAATCGCACCGAGTAAATCTTGGGCGGCAGTTTCGTTAATCATCCAATTATTCGCGTTTGAAATTTCAAAAAAATCACTTCACCCGCAGAACTCGCCTCTTTCAAGATTAGTTCGTGGTCAAAAAGTCAAATCTGGTGTCGCGTCCGTGTGGTGGTCAATTACTAAAACTGGCGTTTTTTTCAAGGAGGTTTTTATAAAGCGGATCTTCGATAACTTTCGAAAGCAAAGTACTGCTCGTTGTATCAACGATAATGAAAAAGGTCAAATTTTTTTCGTAAATTGAAGTTTCAACTCGATCCCAGCCATTAAAAATATCGCAAATATTTCGGGATATCAACCGGACAAAAAAAGTTTAACTGTTTTACAGAGGCCGCTCAGAATTTCTTCTAAAGCTAAAAGCTGAACCCAAACTGTCACCATCTGGGTTTTCGGCCTGAATAACGCAAATCTTCTCTGCATTTTCGATTATTTTTTTTGCATTCTCGAATTCCATTAAAGCGCCTTCCTTCCTTCTAATGCATGGCTTAAAGTAATTTGGTCGGCGTATTCAAGATCAACTCCTACTGGTAAACCGCGCGCAAGTCGTGAAATTACAAGATTTTCAAATCCTTTTTCACGTAAGAAATTTTGAATATAGAGGGCAGTGCTTTTCGCCTTCGACGCTGGCATTTGTTGCGATAATTATCTCTTGAACATTGTCATTTTTGATTCTTTCGGCCAACTCACGAATGTGGAGTTGTTCAGGCATAACTCCATTAATCGGCGAAATTACTCCACCTAAAACGTGATAAGTACCATTGAAGCTTTTAGTTTTTTCGAGCGCAATAATATCTAGTGGTTCTTCCACCACGGCAATTAGCTTTTTGTTTCGAGTTTCGTTGGTATAAAGCGGCGAAACTTCTTCATCTTTCGAAATTAGAGCAAAAGTTATCGGGCAATTTTTAACATTTTTTTATGTAAATTTAAAAATACTCTCGGCAATTTTTTTCGCTTATGGTTTCGTTATTTTTTTAACAAATAATAAGCATAGCGTTCGGCTGTTCGTGAGCCAACACCAGGGAGTTTTCCGAGACTTTCGATTACTTCGGTTAATGCTTCGGGTAGAATTTGTGACATTTTTATCTTTCGAAAAGATTAAAGCCCAAGATTTCCCAAACCACCCATCAAAGGTTGCATTTTTTTCGGCCGCAACTTTTTTTGAGCTTCTTCCAACCCGTCGCGAATCGCAATTTGAATCCAATGTTCAAGCTCTTCAATATCTTCAAAGTCAATCAATTCAGGGTCGAGTTTAACGCTCTTAACTTTCAACTCGCCAGTAAATTGAATTAAAACCGCACCGTCACCAGCTTCAACTTCAATGATTTCTTTTTTTAAGTTCTTTTCTGCGCTTTTTTTGAAGTTCACGCACCATTTTCATTTGGTCTTTAATTCCTGCCATATTTTTCTCCTTTAAAATAAATAATACTCTTTTAATTTTATCAAAAAAATCTTCAAAAATCAACCGCGTGATAAAAATATAGAATCGATCGGCGTTATTTTTTTGCGATTCGAAACCAGGATTTTTTACACTATAATTCGCTGGGATTTTTTTAGATTTTCGTAAGTTTCTTTTCGAAACTATAACTTCGGCATCTTCGAGCTTATGTTTAATTTTTTTGCTTTCCCCTGTTTTTTTCGAGCGTTTTATAGAATTCTTCTTCATTTTTTTCGAAACTATCAAAATTCGATTTGAATCTGTTTTTTTCAAGTAAGATATTCAAATCTTGACTGAAAAGCTGAGAGTGGTTGTGGTGAATATTGATAGCTCAGAGCGAAAACTGAAAGATTTGTAATTAATAGATTAAAAACAAAAAAATTGAAGTTGGAATCAAACCGAAAAAAATCGTGCATAGGGATTCTTTGGAAAAAAAGTGCATACCAAGTGTTAATTAAACCTTGTAGTCCTGTGATTGTAAGGATTAAGATCGGAGTGAAAAGAATTGTGATTGTGGCCGGATTGATTAAACAGATAAAAAGCAAAAATTACCGTCCAGATGTTAATCAGGTAACTTTTGGCTGAATGTTTTTTCGATGAGTATAAAATAGAGCCCAATTGCAATCAAAATTACTGTTGCCGGATTGACAATTGGCGAAATCATTCCATTACTGATTGGATTTGAAAAATCCAAAAAGTGCCAAAAATAAGCTTTTTTTAAGTTTTTCGAAAAGATTGAATGAATTTGGAATTCCAAAGATAATTTTTAAAAAAATAGAAAAAAATCAAAGATTATCGAAATTAATAAAGGTAGAATAATAGCAATAAATAATGAAATTGCGGGGATTTTTGCGATTTTTGGTGTTTTTTTAATGATAAATCGTAAATGTGGGTGCGCTAAAATTGTTAATAAAAAAATGCCAGTGCAATATAAGAACTTAGTGGCGTATAGAAGCTTAAACCTAGAATTGAAATTAAAGTTAAAATTTGGTATTTTTTTGGGTTCTTTTTAAGAATTCTGAACCGCTCCAAATTAGTAAAAATCGGATAGAAAAATGTAAAAGAATTTCACTTGTTCCGTTTTGTGCAATAAAGAAAAAAATTGGCTCGAAGTAATTGCAATAATTGATGCTAAAACAGATGTGCGTTTCGAAAACCATACTCCGGAAATTTTTCGTGATAAAAAAATTAGTGAAATTAGTGAAATTAAAACTGATGGTAATTTTATCGCGAAATTACTCAATCCGAAAAATATCGATGCTGATTTTTTTGTAAAAAAATCTAAAAGGAAAATCAACAATATTCCTAGAAAAAAAATATTCGAAAAGTTTAGACTTGCCGCATTTTTTTAGTGCTTTCAATTTCGCCGGCAGTTAGGCCATTAGGCGCAAAAAAATAAAGTGTAAATAATTATCGCAAGATAGCTGAGCGATAGAATTCCTATTCCGATTTGATAGCGAAATTTATAAATCCAAAAATCGCTAATTTTTTTAAGTTTTTTTCATTATTCTAAGTATAGCATATTTTCTTTCGAAAATCTACTTTATACTCCAAATATTGCCGCCGTTATTTGAAATTAACCCTTTTATTTCAAGCATTGTTGCCGCTTGGTTGAAATTACTTGCTGAAATTTCGGATTTTTTGATGATTTCATCGCTTGAAGTTGCACCATTTTTTGAAAGTATTTCAAGGATTGAATTTTCATCTGGTGTGTCACCTTTAAATAAAACTGTTTGTTTTTCGAAACGATCTGGAATTAAGAAATCTAATAAATCTTCAACCGAGGTTAAAGGGTTTGCACCATTTTTGATGAGCTGATTACAGCCGGACGAAAGTGGCGAATTGATATTTCCAGGTACGGCGAAAACTTCTTTACCTTGATCTAGCGCGTGATTTGCAGTTGAAAGAGTTCCGCTTCTAGATGTGGCCTCAACCACAACTACTGCATCAGCAAGTCCAGATACAATTCTATTGCGCGCCAAAAATTGCCATGGTTGCGCGGGTGTTCCATTTGGGTATTCACTAATGATCGCACCGTTATTTTGGAGAATCCTCTGTCCTAAAGCTTCGTGCGAGCGTGGATAGATTTTATCAACACCATTTGCGAGAACTGCAATGGTTACTCCACCAGCGTCAAGGGTTGCACGGTGTGCAATTGAATCGATTCCGAGGGCTAATCCGCTAACGACGATGATTCCGTTTCGTGCACATTCGGTAGCGATTTTTGTTGCTATTTCTTGCCCGTAAGAGCTTGGCTTGCGCGTTCCGACAATTGCAACAGATTTTATTCTTTTCAAAGGTAATTTTCCGCGTATGAAAAGCTGTTTTGGTGCATCTGGGATATGTTGTAAATCTTTCGAATAATCAAAATTTGAAGGTTTAATTTGAATAATTTCCATAAAAATGTAAAAATAGTATTGACATTAATTGTAATTTATGATAATATATAAACATTGATAAAATATTTTTAAAAATTTGTCAATGAAACTTCTATCTATTGTTATAGTGTGCAATATAGTCTGAATAATTCTTTACCCCTCCTTTTTAATAAGAATCTTATTATCAATATTGCACATAATAACCTCTTTGACCGGCGAACCCTATGTTGAATTTTTGGTGGGTTTTCAGCTTCGAAGTTTTTCGAGCCTTAACGGGTGAGTCGAAGAGATAAAAAAACCGTCTAAGCGATGCCCACCCGTGCTTAGGCGGTTTTTATGTTGTAATATTATAATATTTATTAGGTTTGTCAATGTGCTTAAGGTTAATATTTAACTTATTTATTTTTAACATAAGCGTTTATATTTGACAAGTTTTTAGAAAAATTAAAAAAAGTAAAATCAAAAAAATCGTGCGACCTCGCAATAGTTTCGCACGATTTTTTTAACTAATCTAAATCTCTCAAATTTTTTTAAAATGAAGCTTCAACCGCAGCCCAAGTGGTATCGGTATTGTCTTCTGGTATAATGATTGTAACTTGATCGCCGGCTTGTAGTCGGAAGTAAGTTACACTAGCAAGCAGGATTTTATACTCATTTCCACCAGCTTCAACGAAGAATGATCCATCGTGGTTGATGAGTGTTCCTATAATTTGTTTTCGCGGAACCGGACCAATTTGTTTATAAATAAAACCACCATCTTCATTGATTGTAAGCTTCAAGATATCGCCCTCCACAAGCTTTGATTTTGAAGCGTAATTCGCTGGAACGGGATAGTTTTTTCCATCTGGACCAATCATCGTTTGGCCATCAAAAACACCTTCGATAATTTTACCGTGTGGGTTTTCGATAATTGAATTGCTTGGAGCTGTTACAATGTTGTCTTCACCGCTAATGCTAATTAGCAATTCTTTAGCTGCTGCAAGATTCGTTTCCGCTTCTTGAATCAAGCTTTTTTTAGCCGTTTTACTTGTTTTTTTCTGGTAATTCAGACATATTCCTCGCATTTTTCCTTGTCTGTTTTCTTTTGATATTATCTTCTAAATTTTTATCACGAAATAACAAAAAGTCAATATTTTTTTGAAGAAGTTTTTAAGCTAATTTTTAAGTTTTTCCACAATTTTTTTAATCTGTTAATGATAAAATGATGTAATTTTTTTACAAATACGCTTATGCTTATTTGTGAGAAAAATAAAAAAACAGCCCCGCAAAGAGCTGTTTTATAATTTAAAAGAATTATTTATCTTCTACTGATTTTTTAAAGGTGTGGCAACTTTTTTCGAATTTACCACCAGCTTTTTCAATTGCCTCAATAGCAGATTTCGAAGCAGCTTGAACCTTCAAGATAACTTTTTCGTTTAATTCACCGCGTGAGATAACTTTAACTTTATGGAAAGGCGTTGAAATATAACCTTCTTCGAATAGTCGGAAGTTATCAACTTCGCCAGCTAAATCGTTCAAGTGATCAAGATAAACAACTTGTGCTGGTTTGCGCAAAGATTTAAATCCTTTAGCTTTCGGTGTTGCTTGAACAAGTGGATTTTGACCACCTTGGAAAGTTGCACGAAGCTTCTTACCTGTTCGAGCGCCCTGACCTTTTGTACCACGACCGGCAGTTTTACCACGACCAGCTGAGATACCGCGACCAACACGAATTCGATCTTTATTTGCAGAAGCTTGGAGTTCATTGTATTTCATTACTTAGTCTCCTTTTTAGCTTTTGGCGTATTTAGCCATTGGTTTTTTGGAACAAGACTATTCAAAGCATCGATTGTCGCATAAGCAATATTAACTTTATTTGTTGAACCAAGAGATTTTGAAAGCATGTTTCGAATACCTGTTACGCCAATGATTTGTCGAACAACACCACCAGCGATAATACCAGTACCAGGAGCGGCAGGTTTCAAAAGAACGTGCGCACCAGTTACTTTCTTCTCAGCTTCATGTGGAATTGTATCGCCTTCAAGTGCGATTTCAATCATATTTTTCTTTGCAACGTTTGTTGCTTTAGCGATAGCTGCAGTCACATCTTGACCTTTAGCTACACCAACACCAACTTTATTTTTGCGGTCACCCACAACAACAAGTGCTTTAAAGCGGAATCGGCGTCCACCTTTAACGACACGAGAAACGCGGTCGATATTGATAACTAATTCTTCGAATTGTTTTTCTTCGCGTTCTTGTCGGCGATTATTATTTCGGCGATCGTTTTTCCGACTGTTATTTCGGTTGTTTCGATCATTATTTCGGCGTGGAGCCTGAGTTTTTTGAGCTTCAGCCATAATTAGAACTCCAATCCTTCCTTACGAGCAGCATCTGCCAAAGCGTGCAAGCGACCTGCATATTGGCGACCATTTCGGTCGAATACTACTGTATTAATTTTAGCTTTTTTAGCTTTTTTAGCAATTTCTTCACCAATTTTGGCAGCAAGTTCTGTTTTTGTTCCTTTAGCTTTTGAACCAACAGTTGTTGCAGAAACAAGAGTTTTTTGTGCAACATCGTCGATAATTTGAGCTGAAACATGTAGATTGCTGATTGTTACGGTTAGGCGTGGTCGTTCAGCAGTTCCTGAAATTTTTGCTCGAACTCGACCTTTTCGCAAAGCCAAATTTTGCTTTTTAAGTGCTAATGCTTTAGACATTATTTACCTGCCTTTCCTGCTTTTCGCAAGATAACTTCATCAACATATTTAATACCTTTACCTTTGTATGGTTCAGGTTTTTTAAGTGCGCGGATTTCAGCCGCAGTTTGCCCAACAGCTTGTTTATCAATTCCGGCAACCGTAATAACCATTTTATCATTTGAAAGAGTAATTCCTTCTTTAGCTTTATAGATTACAGGGTGCGAGAAACCAAGTTGCATTTCAAGCTCTTGTGGATTATTAGTTTGGACACGGAAACCAACTCCGTTAACTTCCAATTTCTTTTCGAAACCTTTTGTAACACCAATAACAGCATTATTCAAAAGGGCTCGTTGCAATCCGTGCTGTGCGCGGGCTACGCGTTCGTCATTATTTCGAACAACCTTCAAAGTTGTGCCGTCAAGCTCGACAGTTACATCTGACAAATGAGGCACAGTTAGCTCGCCTTTAGCGCCTTTAACTGAAATCTCGTTCTCGTCAATCGTGATTGTCACACCAGCCGGAACCTCAATAGGTAGTTTTCCGATTCGACTCATTGAACTTTTCCTTTCATTTAAAGAGTGTTTGTTTGCTTCGTGCTGGTCATTCCTTTTCGAAATGAGGCGCAAAATCTCCCAAATTTCACTCGCATTTAATATTAACTTTACTATTCTATCACATAAAACGCGTTTTTTCAAGCTTTTTTACAAATATTTTACGCTTGAAATATCTTCAAAAAAATTATATAATAATATCAACTGTTTAACTTTATCAGCGCACTTTTTAAAAGGAGGAACAATTATGAAGCTTAAAGACGCTGCTTTTTATAATAATTTCGAAGTTTTTGCAAACGCAATTTTGAAACGCGGAAAAATGATGTCTTCAAAATTTAACGAAGATGAGTTTTTTGAAACTGAAATTTCCGATGAAAGCTATAAAATTTTGGAAGGAATAATCATCCCTTCAAAAATTTCGCAACAATTTGCTCAAAACTTTGAAACGGTTTTTGTCGTTAATACTTCGGCTTGATCCAGAAAATCCAACTCGAAAGCTCGGCTGGCGTTCGGATGAAAAAATTCACTCACTGTCACCAGAAACTTTTGAAATTCTGCTCCAACCGCTGTTTATTCAAAATGTTTCAAACCAAGTTTTTTATGAAATCATTAATTTACTTCTCACAGATTGCCTTCCAGAAGATTTACTTGATAATTTCATTCAAGCCCTACTTGCAAAAAAATCATCTCAAAAGTTTGAAGATTTTTGGTGATATTTCAAATCATAAAATTACTAAAATTGATGAAGATTTTTATTGAATTCATGCTTTTACGACATTTCATTTTATTACTATAATTTGTATGAGCTAATGAATTCTGCGTATAAATTAGAGTTTTGGAAATGGATTTCACTCAAAGAAAAAGAAAAATTGTCAAAAATCCGGCTGCGAGATTTTTTTCGAAACAAAAAGCTTATTTCGAAAATGTTCGTGAAAAATGATCCAAGGACACACGTTTTTGAATGAAGTTCGTCGGCGTCGGCGTCAGATGATGGCTTTTGTGAAAGATTCTAATGGTGATTTTGTGAAAATTTCGCAACTTTATGATTGGAGCGAAGAATTCGAAAAACTCAACAACGAAATTTTTAGATTTTCCGAAGAGATTTCAGAGATTAAAACAAGGTGAAAGTAATAATCATCATGTATTTTTTCCTTCTGGAATGTATGATTTTCCGTTTCCGATTCATGAATATCGCAATCGTAAAATCAACCAAATTCGAATTTTGAAACGTGCTCATGAGGAAATGAACAAAGAAATCTTTGAATTTGCCGAAAAATATGGAATTCCAATTTTAACAAATGATTTTTTATCTGTTTTACGTTCATATCGGCGACCATATCAAGATGAATATCTTAATTTTTTAGCATTAATGCAGGCATTTTGCGAAATATGTTTGGCTTTTGAACCTTCTGAGGATGAAATTCAAGAAAACAGGGTTTCAAAAACTTTTATGCTAGCTGCTCGGTTTTATGATTTGTTTAACCTTCAACACAAGCACATTACCTTAAAAACTATTCGATAGATTTTTTGCCGCAAACTTAGTTTTGCGGTTTTTTTAGTGTTAAAATTTCAGCCGAATCAATCGCACAAAACTCTTAAAAATTGATTCTTTCGAACGATCTTCTTTTTCAATATTGGTAATTAGATCAAGTTCGTCGGAAATTATTCCATCAATCGGCTCTTGGAGGTATTTCGAAATGTCGTTGCGAGTATTTAGTGTCCAGATAAAAATTTTGCGCTGTTTTTTGTGGGCTTCTAGTGCTAATTTTTTGCGATACGAAAAATCTTCAATTACATAAAAATCAATTTTTGAATCATCAAAATCACCAAATTGAAGCGGAATTACGAAGCCGGTTTCAATTTCTGGCGCAATTTTCTCGATTTTTTTCGCATTAAATTTAAATCCAGCGACATTGTTTTAAACTTTCGCGAAACACCAAGTTTTTCGAAAAATCTTTCACAAACATTTCTGCGAAATTTTCAGGTTCGTCACCACTTGGTTTTAGCTCAACTAAAAGTTTAATGTTGAGTTTTTCAGCTTTTTTTATATATTCTTCGAAAGTCGGAATTTTACTTTCAAAACCATTTTCGAAAGTTATAAGAGTCTGAATCTCGCTCAAATTCAAATCTCGAACTCGCGCGTTTCGTCCGGTTAATCTTTGCAAAATTATAATCATGGACAACTACAAAATGATTGTCACGCGTTAGTTGAATATCCATCTCAGCATAATCTGCACCTTTTTTCTTGGCTGATTCAAGCGCTTCAAGCGAATTCTCAACCCCACCCCGAACATCACCGCGATGAGCAATTTTAAGGATTTTTTTGTATCGATTTTTTTCGGTAGTAAATTTGAATTCCATTAAAAATTGTCGAAGAAACCAAAAAGTAAAAGCCATCATAATTGCAAGAATTCTTGAATTTTTTTAATTTTTTTGTTTTTTTATTCTCGATGATTTTTAGTTTTTAGCGGTTCGAAAATATCAAGTAAAACGATTACAGTTGCGACTTTTGACAGTACGAAAAAAAGTAAAAAATACTGCGTCAAACATTGTTGTTAGGATTGTTTTTGAAACCAAAAAACCCAAAAAAGGCTTAAAAATTCCTAAAATCAGTGCAATAAAAATCATAAAAAGCAACCCAAAAATCATAAAGATAATTTCGAAAATCCCAAGTGGAATCAAAATTTGCGACATTTTGCTTTTTGTGGCTTTCCAGCTTTCTTTAATGCTTTTCGAAAGTGGTTCGTCGTTTAAAATTGTTCGTGGTAAGGTGAGGATCAAGCGATAATTTACGTAAAAAATCAGCAAAATTAGCACAAAATAGAATGCGGCGCCACTTGGAGTTTTTAAAATCTCACCAACAATAAATGCTGGGATTCGTATTTTTTCAGTGATCGCCGAAGAAAGTCCGAGGTTTTTGAGCGGAACCATCGAAATAAAATAAACCATAAAGAAGAAAATTTGAATTCCTAGCAAGCTTTTCATTTTTTTAAAAGATTCAAAAAATACTTTTCGAACTGAAAAAACGTCGCTTTCCCTGCGTGCATTGATGAATTTGACTAGGATGAAAAATTCAGCAAAAGTTAAAAATGCGACAAGCAGAATATAAATCGCACAAAAAAAGAAGGCTTAAGGGGTTTGAAAAAAATCAGATAAAAATTGTCTTTCGTGAGATTTTCTTGATTCGAAAAAAGCAAAATTAGTCGAAAAACCCAAAAAAGAATATTAATTCCAGCGACAGACATTACGAAATGTAAAATCGAAGCTCCAATCAAAAGCCCATATTTATTTTTTTGTAAAAAGCTCCAAGAGCGTTTGAAATTATTTAATGAATTCATAGAATATAAAGTTATTTTTTTAATTTTACCATATTTTTTTGCGAAAAATAAAAGCTTTATTGTTGCAATCTGAAGTATAAGATGCTATAATATGTAAAGTTCATTTTTTTGGAGGTACCTTATGTTTAAATTTAAATTATTTAAGACTAAAAATATTGAAGTCCTATATGATTCTAAAAGTGATGATCTTAAGAAGAAAAATTGTAGAACAAATTGTAGATTTGCAAATTATAACACGTGGATCATATTCACCAAAGGAATTTTACAGCAAACAAGAGTGGTTTTTTATTAGAAAGGATGATAAAGTAGTTACCGCGGTTGGAATTGAATTCTTTAAAGAAATTAAATTCAAAGGACTCAGCAAGAATATTTATCTGGTTTCGGATTTTGTGAATATTAAAAACAGTAGTGAAATTGGCCGTACGGACAGCGAAGAGTTGAGCGATTTGTTTTCAAAAGTTGTCAAATACGCTAAAAAAGATCCGCAAATTGACTATCTCGTTTGTATGATTCCGAAGCTCAATGCTCGCCCACTAACTCGCGCAGGTTTTAATGCAAAAATGTTTAGTAAAAAAGCTTTTGTAGATTCGGGTTTGATTAATTCTCTGCGTGATCAGATTATTGTTTTGAACCAAAATAATTTTGAAAATCAGCTTTCGAAAAATAAAATTCTCTCGGAATTGCGATCGGCTGAGAATTCTTGTCTGAATAGATTTAAAGGGTGGTGAAATACCGAAGTCTCTTTTATGTGAAGCGCGAGTAATTCGCGAAAATCGAAAATTTATTGAAAATAGCAAGCCAGAAGATGTGTATTTCGGATTAATTCTTGGGATAAACACTAAAAAATAGTAAAAAGCGAACCGATTGGTTCGTTTTATTTTTTTGGTAAAAGGACAGTATATTAGTATTAAAAAAATATTAATAGCTTTTTTAAAATATTAGATTTATATAAACAATAAGCGTGAAGTATTAATTTTCAATATTTCACAAAAGAAGTTTCTGTGAAAAAAAGTAAACAACAACAGTTACTTAAACGATAGTATTGACATTAAGGTTTTGAAAGTTAAAATATAAAAATTTAAAGAAATGAAAAAAATAACTCTTTGCGAGTTATTTTATTTTTCGAAGTTTTTCGGCAGATTTTCGAGCTTGAATCGCGGCAGAATTTGCTACCGGCTCTAAAATTCCCTGTTTTTTGAGTTGCGAACGAAGCTTGATTCTTGCATGCGAAGTTTTAACCAGATTGAGCCAGTCGGCTTTTTGGTAAGGAGCTTTTACGTGTCATCACTTCAACAATGTCGCCTTTTTCGAGTGGCTTATCGAAAGCGTGGATTTTTTCGTTAACTCGAAAAGCATAAGCATGTTTGCCAATGTCGCTATGTACCATATACGCAAAATCTAGCGGCAATGCACCCTCGGGTAAATTATAGATATCACCTTTTGGTGAATAAACAAAAATTCGATCGCCAAAAATATCAATTTGTAGTTGTTCTGGATCAATTTCTTCACCATCCCTCAATCGCTGAGCTACATCTTGAAGTTGAACTATCCATTGAAGTTCGTTCGTTAAGCCGCCATTACCTTTAACTTCACTTCTTCTTTTTGAAGTTGCGCCCGAAACATAATCTTTGCTCGATTTTTGTTCGTGATAATGAAAACTTGCCGCCAAACCTCGCTCGGCAAATTCATGCATTTCGCGCGTTCGAATTTGAAATTCCGCAATCAGTTTAGAAGGAGTAATAACAGTTGTATGAAGCGATTGGTATCCGTTTGGTTTTGGCATTGAAACGTAATCCTTAATTCGCTCAATCATTGGTTTATAAATCGAATGCAAAATTCCCAAAACTCGATAGCAATCATCTTTCGAATTTACGATAATTCGAAGCGCCATCAAATCATAAACACGATCAATATCGCCCTTGGTTTTTTTAAGTTTTTTTGTGGAGCGAATAAACACTTTTTACGCGCCCAGAAATTTCGAAATCAATTCCTGCTTTCTGAAGTTCAGTTTCAACTTCTTCGCGAACTTTTCCTAATTTTCGCGTGCTTTTGCCAAGCCGTTTTCGAATTTCATTTTCAAGCCTTTTTATGCTCTTTAGGATTTAAATATAAAAAAGCCTGTTCTTCCATCTGCATCCGAACTCGCCCCATTCCTAGTCGATCTGCAATTCGAGCAAAAACGTCCAGTGTTTCGCGTGCAATTTTTTTCTGTTTTTCGGGCGACATATATTGCAGAGTTTGAACATTGTGAAGGCGATCCGCGAGTTTAATAATCACCACGCGCACATCTTGGCCGACGGCAATTAGCAATTTCGAAAGGTTGTCTTTTGTTTGAGGTAAATAAGTCTCGAGATTATTCATTCCCGAGCGAGCTTTTCCGACTTTTGTTACGCCGTCAACCAAAAATGCAATATCTTCGCCAAATTCTTCTGCAATTTCTTCAAGTGGTGTTTCGGTATCTTCAACCACATCATGTAAAACTCCAGCTACAACTGAGTCGATATCCATTCCCCAATCCACCAAAAAACCCGCAACTTTTAAGGGATGCGTGATATATTCTTCGCCAGATTTTTCGAATCTGACCTTTGTGTTTTTTTCGGTTGCAAAATCGATTGCTTTTTCTAATTTTTTTCTATATCTTCTTTCGAATAAAATTGTTTTCGAAATTCTTAAGAGTTCGCCTTTTTTTCCATATATTAATTATACATAAATTCAAAAATCAATTATTCTACTTGACTTTTTATAGATAAATATTGTAATATAAAAAAATACGAAAGTCGAACATTTTTAAATTGATTTTTCAATTTTTAAGGAGGTGCTAACATGGCACAAGAACCGTTGAAAGAATTTACAGACAGCTTACTGTCTCTGTTTAAAGAAATTGCTACATCTGAGTATGAAGAGCAAAGTCAAAGAATAGCTTCGCTCGAAATGAAAGTAGATAAAATGTATACTTTCATTTTCGAATCACAAAAAGCTGATTAACTCTATATTTGCGGTAGAAGAAAACAAGGAGGACTATCAAATAATCCAAACTGAAAAAAACCTTCGGAATTAAAATTTGATTATCCAAAAGCTGATAATTTTTGAGGAAAAGTAGCCCCATAAAAAAAGACTATATAAGCCGAATAGCCAACATAAGGAGTAAATTCTCAAAACAATATCTTGATATAGTGAAAAGAAACTAAAGTTTGTATTTTTTTAGAAAAAAACGGCAATAAAATCTTAACCCATACGAAAAAAATACTTATTTACCATTTTTTTCGCACGAGGTTCTTTAGTGAGGAATCTATCCTCTAATGATGACACATCTCTCGAATCCATTAAAAAGATACTTAAGAGATGACGAATTTAGATATATCATCATAAACAAAAAAATGAAGTAACGGATAATCTTCTAAAAAAATATCCGAAAAATTGGACGCAGAAGATTATCTTAGGATATTGTTTGTGCATATTAACAAACCAATATATTCAATATTCAACAAGATAATCAGCAATAGAATCGAGGCTGATAGAAAGAGAAAATCAAAATAAACTGAGCAATATGCTCAGTTTTTTAATTTATATAATTATATTTACTATCTTAAGTTCAAATCTATGATTATTTTTTTCATTCCAGCGAGCGATTGATTCCGTAATAACCTCTTTTTGCTTCTTCGATATCGCCGAATTTTTTTCAACTTTTGTAGTTCCAGCTTTTTTTCAAATCTTTATAATGGTTGAAGTGGAACTCAATTTGCTTTAATAAGTTGCTCTGGTAAATCTGCCAAAGTTTTATAAGCATTTCCAGTATCGCGATCGTCAGCTGGAACGGCGATAATTTTATCGTCAACTTCACCGTCGTCAACAAATTTCATCACGCCCAAAATCCGTGCTTCCAAGAAAATTCCGGTTGTTAGTGGATCATTTGTGATTAGCAAAACGTCAAGTTCATCACCATCTTCGTCCAAAGTTTGCGGAATAAAACCGTAGTTTGTTGGTTTTGCGAAAGCTTTTGGTTCAACGCGATCGAGTTGCATTACTGCCAAATCTCGATTCCATTCAATCTTATGAGTTGAGCCTGTTGGGATTTCAACTACAACGTTAATGATTCCGTTTTGATAATCACCAGGAGTTAAAATTTTATTAAAATCTGCCATATTTTTCCTTTCTTTTTATTTTTTTAATTTTTAGCAAAAAAATCGATCAAAAATTCAACTTTATTATTTATTGGCTAATTCTACTAAACTGTCTTCAGCTGTTTTTTGGGTTCTTTTGTAAGTTGGTTTTTTGATTTTAGTTTCTTGCGAATTTACTTTCGAAGCTTTTTTCGCCTGATTTTTTAGTTTTTTTGATTTTTCGGATTTTCTATCTTTTTTTCGAAACTGCTTCAATCTCTTTTTTTGATAGCTGGTGCGCGACCTTTGCTTTTTGGGTTTCAACTTTTTGAAATTTTTTTATTCCAACAGGTCGCGCAAACATCATTTTTTTCCAGCCGCAGTTTGAAGCGAGCGAATAAATTCAACCTCACTAATTGTTCCGATTAGATTTTCGCCATTTTCAACAACAACCATCGTGCTATCTGGCAAATGTCCAATTCCTTGTTTTTTTTCGTTGCCCTTTTGGGTGATTTCGAGCATAATTTTTCTCGCCCGGTAAATAATCAGCGCGTACTGATTGGACAAGCTCGTTAATATTTAAAACCTCAATTCCTTCAACTTTTTGCAACTTTGTTTAAATTATAGTCTGCTGTCAAAATTTCAGCATTCATTTTTTGCTAACGAAATTAAGCGATTATCTACACCTTCTGCTGCTGAATTTCCATCGGCCAAAAATACTTACGTTAATTTTTTTCCTCATTTTTGAAGTGCTGAAATTACATCAAGGCCATAGCGCGCACGAACTCGCTTTTTTCATCGTCGCCACCATCGGCTAAAAATTTGAAGTTCACCCACAACACTTCGCGGAATATAGATGTCAAAATTAATAAAACCTGTTTTTGGCAACCGGTAAGAATCGACCATCAATCAAGATTGAAGTGTCAACCAAAAACTTGTTTTTTTGCTTTCGAAATTAATGGTTTGCTATTTTTTTGATTCAAATAAGTTGATCAAAACAACAAACAAAAATTAAAAATAATAAAAAAATGTGTTCATAATCTCCTTTTTATTGTAAATATTTAATTAAAAGCCTCGCGCAAATCGCGCACTGCTGTTGTAAAATTATCTTTCGATGAGTTTTTTTGGTGCTAAAGCGTTTGTGAATCCAAGCTTTTTTTGCCTCCGCGATTCTTCTCTCGGATTGAATCGCTGTTCGAATTTCTCCACCTAAACCAACTTCGCCAAAAACCACAACACCGTCTGAAAGTTTTCTTTTTGCTGCGGCTGAAGCGATCGCCATTGCAACAGCCAAGTCTGCCGCACGATCGTCAAGTTTTAGTCCGCCAACAACGTTAATGTGAATATCTTTGTCACTTAAATCAAGCTTGGTTCGTCTCTGTAGAACCGCAACCAATAAATTTAAACGATTTATATCAAAACCGCTCGCAGCACGCTTTGGGTAGCCAAAATTTGAAGTTGTAACTAAAGCTTGAATTTCCACCAAAATTGGGCGAGTTCCTTCAATCGTAGCCATAATTATCGATCCGTCAGTATTTTGACGCTCAGCCAAAAGTGCCGCAGATGGATTTTCGACAATCTTTAAACCATTGTCTGACATCTCAAAAATAGCCGCTTCACTTGTTGAGCCATATCGATTTTTTACCGCACGAACAACTTTAAAACCGCCATAACGATCGCCTTCGAAATTCAAAACAACATCCACTAAATGCTCTAAAGTTTTTGGCCCAGCGATTGAGCCTTCTTTTGTAATATGGCCAACTAAAATTACCGCAGTTCCAGAATTTTTCGCCGCACGAATAATCAAGTTTGAAGAATTAGTAATTTGCGAAACTGTCCCTGGTGCGCTCGAAATTTCTTCCATTGCTAAAGTTTGAACCGAATCAATAATAACAATATCAAAACCACTTTCGCGAATAGTTGCTGCAATATCGTCGGCTGAAGTTGAACTTGCAAATTTTAAATTTTTCGCATCTGAAGTACCAAGCCTTTGTGCACGTAATGCAACTTGCTCGGCTGATTCCTCGCCAGAAATATATAAAACTTTTTTTGAACTCGCAATAAAAGACGAAATTTGCATCAAAAGTGTTGATTTTCCAATTCCAGGCTGTCCTGCGATTAAAATCACACCTGCAGGAAAAATTCCACCACCCAAAACTGCATCAAGATCTTTAATTCCGCTTGAAATTCTCTCTTGTTTCTCTTTTGAAATAACTTCATTTAAATTTTGAACTTCCAAAATTCGACCAGTTTTTGAGCTCTTACTGATCGCATTTTTACCAGAAGATTCTTCAATTTGTTCGATTAATGTATTCCAGTGTCCGCAATTTTCGCATTTTTCCGGACCATTTCGGATAACTCGTTCCGCAATTCTGGCATACGAATTTTGTTTTTAGTTTTGCCACTTTACAATTCTACCACATTTCCCAAATTTTTTTAAAACTATAAACTTGGCGAATTTAGATTCGAGTTTATACTTTTATAAAGTTCATTTTTGTTCTATTGAAGACTCTTGCAGTTCTTTAATTTTTTTGAATTGTAGCTATTTATTAAATTATTTAAATTGATGCGAGATTCTGTAATTTTATTAATTTCAGCTACAAGTTTGCTTCGATCGCGATAAAATTCGGACTGAGATTTATAATGTCCATTTTTTTGCATTGGTGTTAAATTCTGAAATTTCAGCTTCAAGCTCCCCAGAATCAGAATTGTATTTTTTTGTTAATTCTTCAATTTCTGGTTTTATTTTTTTAGTTCAGCAGTTAAAGTTTCAGTTTTTATTCTTTAAAGTTTTTGAAATTATTATTATAACCTTGATAAATTTCGGCAATTTCCTTGCGATTTTTCGAAAAAAACTTTGCGTAATGATCTTCGAGCTCTTTCGAAAGTTCAATCTGCTCGGTTCCGATTAAAGAATGTAGTTCGTTAATTTTTCTCGCCAGGTTCGGTTCGGTCATAAGATTCCATCAATTTTTTTCAAATTCAGGATCTTTCGACTTTTTCGTACTGCGCCTCAAGAAGTTTCCCGATTTTATCTTTCTCGTCAGAATTCATTCGTTCCCAGATTGCATGTAAGAGTTCATGCGCCGCTGTTACATCTTTTTACACCTTTAAGTTTTGAATTTTTGGACATCAAAAACATGAATCTGCCCCGATTTATAACAACCTAAAATCGCAGAATCTTCTTCACGATTTCGACAATTTTGATTAAAATCATCAGAATTCTCAACTTGCGGATTTGAAGCATAGAAAATATTTTTCGCAAAAGCGGTTGGTTTGATTTTTTTAGTTATTTTTTCAATTTCTGCTGTTGGTTTATAATTTTGAGCTGCAAAATAATCTCGAATATTGTGTGAATTTGAAATTGCAAAAAATGCTCCCGCGCCAAGCAAAACGAGGAAAATTAAACTAAAAAATGCCTTCCAAATTTTTTTCTGTTGAAAAATCATATCATAACCATTATAATATTTTTTTATGCAAAAAAAGCAAAATATTCTTCGAATTCGCCGACTTTTTCGGGTTAATTATTCTTGTTATAGTTTCCGTTTCGGCAATTTTAGCAAATCCCGATTTTTGGAAAAATACCAAAAAATCTGATCAAAATTCGAAAAATTATAGCAATTCGCTAAAGGATTTAGATTCACTTGAAGTTAAAGGTCGCGCACCAAAAACTGGCTATTCCCGTGATCAATTCGGTAAAGGTTGGGCGAAAGATGAAAATGGTTGCGACACGCGAAATCGAATTTTGAAACGTGATTTAACAGATTTCGTTGAAAATTCTGATTGTAAAATTTTGAGCGGAAAACTCAAAGACCCTTACACCGGTAAAGAAATTGATTTCTCGCGTAAAAAAATAATGCCTCATCTATTCAAATTGATCACGTCGTGGCTCTTTCTGACGCTTGGCAAAAAGGTGCACAACAGCTTTCAAAAACCAAAAGAATCGAACTTGCCAATGATCCTCAAAATCTTCTTGCTTCAGATGGACCGGCGAACCAGCAGAAGGGTGATTCTGATGCAGCTTCGTGGTTGCCTTCAAATAAAGATTTTCGCTGTGAATACATTTCTCGACAAGTTTTTGTGAAGAAAAAATACTCGCTCTGGGTGACTTCTGCTGAAAAATCTACAATGCAAAATGTGCTTGAGAATTGTTAATCTAAAATCTCAAACCAATCAAATTTTTCGAAATCTTTGCCTTCAACGATCGTGCCAGCTAAGCGCATTTCAGTATTTTTCAGCTTATTTTTTTATGTGCAAAAAAATTCTGCTGCAAATTTCATTTTATCGATTTTTTTGTTTTTGAAATTGCACTGCTCCCACCACCAAAATCAGCATTTTTTTCGAAATTTTTACCTCTGTAAAATAATAAATCTCGCCTTTTTTCGAAACGATATCAATTTCGCAAAATTTCGTTCGCCAATTCCGTGCCAAAATTTTATGTTTTTCTTGTTTTAAAAAATCAGCGATAAAATTCTCAGCTCTATCACCAAGCTCTTTTGTTGTTATTTTTTTGAGTATTTTTCTTTTTTTCAAAAATTATTCTTTAAAAATTTCCGCAATTGGCTTAAAAGCTCTTTCGATGAACTTTGCTTACGCCAAATTTGGCTAGAGCTTCTTGATGTTTAGCTGTTCCATAACCTGAATGACTTTCGAAAGCATATAGTGTAAATTCTGAATTTTTTTCGAAAGCTCTGCCATAAAATTATCTCGCGCAACTTTTGCGCAAATTGCTGCCGCCGAAACGCTCGAAATCAGCAAATCGGCCTTTTTTTAGTACGGAAACATATTTTTTTCAAAAAGGTGTTCCAGACAAAAAAATTAACTGTGCCATCAATAATAATCTCGTCAAATTTTACATTTTGTTTTTTTACATTTTACTTGAACTTCTTTAACTGCACGGCGCGTGGCTAACTTTAATCCGTCGCTCAAACCAATTTTGTCGAGCTCAATATTTGATACCCAGCCCAAGCCAACAATTGCTGAACTTTCATAAATTTCTTGCGCTATTTTTTCACGCTGTTTTTTCGAAAGTGCTTTTGAATCGGTTAAACCTTCGATTTTTGCGTCATTTAAAACGGCGGCACCTACAACCAAAGGTCCCGTCCAAGCACCACGCCCAACTTCGTCAATTCCTAAGATCATTATGTTTTTATTATATCAGAAATCAGGTGATCCTCAAAATTAGTTTGATGAAGAAAAACAATATAGTCCACCGCCTTCAAGACTATCTTGACCTTCACCCGTTCCACAATTAACTTTGCTTCCACATTTGAGTAATGTATAGAGCCTCCCTGTCGAAGGATCTATATATTTACTTTCATGTGGACAAAGATAGTTCTGAATAAATTTATCTACATCATTATCGAATAAACGATCACTAACAGCTACACCTCTGCTATTTATCCTGGCTTACTCCAAAGTTGCAGCAATTCTCGAAATCGTTTGTTTTCGCTGCGTATCTTTTTGCGATCGTTGAAGTGCTGGTAAGGCCAAAAATACCATTAAAAAAAGATTAGTCCAACGATAGCTAATACTAATACAACTTCAATGATTGTAAATCCTTTAAAATTATTTTTTTATTTTTGATTGAATTTAGGCTCTATTTTTTGTTCATAATTTAATTATAAATCTTTTTTTCAAGATTAAAAACATAAGCGTGTTATCTACCAAAAAAACTTTTTGTAATTAAAAGCCCAAGATTTTTGGACTTTCGAAAAGTTTTAAGCTTCCTGACAATAAAGCTCCACCAGACTCCAAAAGAATGTATAACTGCAGCCGCTCCAGGTTTGCCTTCTTTTAAGATCACATCGCCATTCTTGAGGGTTTCCATATTGTTACACCCCATATTAAGCATGATTCCAATTGTTCTTTTTTCTTCAAAGAATGCATTAGGAAAACGCACGGTAATAATATTATGTTGGTTGTATGTTTTTATAAAGGATGTATTTAGACTTAATGATGAAGAACTATCGTTTTTATTTGAATTATCATCTTTCTTAAAACCTACATAATTGTTGAGAGGGTTATTTTCAACGGAAAAGATACGCGTGTTCATGTTATTTTTTTTGCTATAGTCATCATCTGGAGTGAAGTCTTTAGTTTCACTGTTACCCAACGCCTCATAACTTCGCCCTTGATTATTAGCTTTCCAATTGTGCAAAGCTGTCACAACCATTGCGACATCTTGCTTTCGCGCTGTATCCCTTTGTGCTCGTTGAAGTGCTGGCAATGCTAAGAATACCATCAAAAAGATTAATCCAGCAATTGCCAAAACTAAAACAACTTCAATAATTGTGAATCCTTCATGGAGTTTATGCTTTTTTTCATACCCCAATTATATCACCCCCAATAATTGCAAGGGGATTTGTAAATCTATTGAGATATTTCAAAAATTTAAAGCGAGATTTTTGCACCGTTTTTTAGTGAAATTTTAGTTTTTGAAATACTAAATTCTTCACTTAAAAAGCTTAATTACTGCCAAATTCGCTTTTTCCTTCAACTGCTGGATCATGAACAAAAATTTCATAAAAATCACCATTTTCATCGGTGGCTTTGCGAATTAAATTTCCCTTTTTTTGAATTTGGTTTAATTTTACAACGAATCTTCATTTCTCTGTGTTTCAAAAATCTTTTTGTGCGTTCTTTGCCGTAATATTTTGTTAAAAACTCGTGTTTATATTCGAAAAAGTTGCTGTTTTCAAGGCTTTCACGAATTTTATCGACAGTGTTGATTACAAAAAATTCGTTGTGAATTGAAGCTAGCGTGCTGGCAAGAATTTCGTCCGCGCGGAAAAAGATGATTTATGTAAGCTTTTTGTGAAATTTTTGGCAAGTGTAACATTTGCAATCTTGGTCGATTGGTGTGAAATCCTCCTTAAATTGCGCATTTTTGATATTGATTCGCCCAGAATAAGTGAAAATTGCTCCGTTCCGTGCTTGGCGAGTTGGTGCCACACAGTCGAAAGTATCGATGCCGAATTCTACACCCAAAAAGAGATCAGCGGGTTGAGCGCCCATTCCTAACAGATGTCGTGGTTTTTCTTCTGGCAAGGTTGTGTTCACCCAAGTTAGAACTTCGGGAATTTCTTCGGGTTGAAAAATTCCACCAATTCCAAAGCCGTCAAAATCTCTCGAGCCCAAAAAACTTGCACTTTCCTTTCGAAAATCTTCTTCTCGAGCGCCTTGAACGACTGCAAACAATGCTTGCAAATTCTCGCCTTTTTCGAAATGTTCAGCGTTTAATTCATTGTGGCGTTTCAAGCATTTTTCGGCCCAAAAATGAGTTTTATCAAGTGCAGACTTGATCTGTTTTCGGCCTGCAAGTGGTGAGGTCAATTCATCGAAAGCCATATGGATATCCGCACCAATTTTATGCTGAAGTTCCATTGAGATCTCAGGCGACATAAAAATTCTCTCACCTGAAATATGCGATTTAAACCAAACTCCGTCTTCACCAACTTTCGCAAGCTGGTTTGAATTGTTTTTTTGCTAGCGAAGAATCACCTTTCGAAATGTGCGAAGTTGCATCGATTCCCTTTTTATAAGCCATTCCAAGTGAAAAAACCTGAAAACCGCCCGAATCGGTAAAGGTCGGTGCGTTCCAATTCATAAATTTATGAATTCCACCAGCTTTTTTCAGAATATCTGCGCCAGGTCGAAGCATCAAATGATAAGTGTTGGCAAGAACTGCTTGTGCGCCAGTTGAGCGAATTTGTTCGGGGGTCATCGCTTTTACGGTTGCATTTGTACCGCCTGCAATATAGGCTGGAGTTTTTAATTTCTCCGTGCGGTGTTTGAATCACACCAGTGCGCGCTAAAGTTCCGTTTAAGCGGGTTTTTAATTTCGAAGTTTAAAGCTTTTTTCATCTGTAAAATTATATCACGAAACAGATTTTTTTACAAATTAAAAACCGCCCCGAAGAGCGATTTTTAAAAGGATTATTCTGTGATTTCAACACCCATTGAACGAGCTGTTCCGGCGATAGTTTTCATAGCACCTTCGATTGAAACGGCGTTCAAGTGATCCATTTTAATTTCAGCAATTTCTTGCAATTGAGCTTTTGTGATTTTTCCAACTTTGTCAGTTTTTGAATTTCCTGCACCTTTTTGGATTCCTGCTCGTTCGCGGATCATATCATCAACTGGTTGACCAAGTGATTTCCAAGTAAATGTTCGGTCTTCAAAAACTTGAAGGTGAACAATTACATCTTTACCCATCATATCTTTAGTTGCTTCGTTGAATGGGTTGATGAAATCCATCATATTTAGACCCCATTGACCAAGTGTTGAACCAACTGGAGGACCTGCTGTTGCACGACCAGCTGGGATTCGAAGTTTCAAATTTCCAATAACTTTCTTTGCCATATTTTTCCCTTTAAATAATTTATACTTGATAATTCAAGTGCGTAACGTATTAATTCTAACATAAACTTTCAAAAAAATTTCAATAGCTATTTTGAATATAACCTATTGACTTATTTAAAAGAAATATTGTATTATATTTATTGCGATTCTTCGCAAAAACATCTTTCAATTTTCGAAAGCGTACATTTTATTTTTTGGAGGTAGCTTATGCTTAAATTTATTCAAAGTATTGATTTTTTTCTGATGTTGAGGTTTGGAAAGAAGAAGAGTTGCTGAATTTAAGCCAGACTGTAATTTTCTTGCCGGTTGAAGCAATTAAAACATTGCCAAGTCTTGGCGGAGTTCCGCATAAGTTTTTCGAAAAACTTGAGCTAAAGATTTTAAAAATATCCTTTAACGATAGATCAGAGAATTTATTGGTTCGAGGTGTTGAAGAACTTCATCCTCATCGTGGATATTTTCGAATAAATCCTTGTGCTGAAAGTGTGGAATTTTTTTACGGATTAAGTCAGCAATTGAGCGTACGATTGCGGCAATTTTTCTGTAATATTTCCGGTGATTTTCAAGCAGACTTCTTTCATTCGAGTGGAGAAGTTTTTCACCGAGTTGATTTTTACGGCAAACTTGGAAATCAAATTTTAAAAATGAATATCTCAGAAGAAGATTCGCAAAAAGCTCAAGAAATTGTGGATGTTATTCGTCAGCGTAGAGTTATGTTAATAGAAGAAGATAAAATTTAACTCTTTCTGTTAATGGTGGATAACTCGAAAAGTAGCTATAAAACCTCCAATTCACCTCGGTTTTGTACCGAGGTTTTTAATTTTAAACCAAACTAAAACGCCCATTTTTTGAGCGTTTTTTTGTCTTTTGAAAGTTTAAAATTAGATTTTTCGATTTGAAGAATATCGAGTTCAACTGGTGTTTCGCGACCGAACATCGAAACCATAACTTTAATTTTACCCTTCACAGCATCGATTTCAGAAACTGCACCTTCAAAACCTTTGAAAGGACCATCGATGATGTTGATAATCTCGCCTTGAGAGAAGTTAATATCAAACATTGGCTCTTCTGCACCCATTCGACGACGAATATCACGCATTTCTTTCTCTGAAACTGGTGTTGGCGAATCTGAGCCGATAAACCCAGTTACACCAGGAGTGTTTCGAACAACGAACCAAGTTTCTTCTGTTAATTTCATCTCAACCAAAACGTAGCTTTGGAGAATTTTTCGTTCAACAACTTTGCGTTTTCCGTTTTTTACTTCGATTTGTTTCTCTTTCGGAACGAGTGTGTCGAAAATTTTGTCTGCCATATCAACACCTTCAATTCGTTGGCGAAGATTTTCAGCGACTTTATCTTCATATCCCGATAAAGTTGTCACAGCATACCATTGTCGGGAATCATCATATCGTTTATTAGCCATAAATACCTTTCGAAATTATTTAATTAATGTTTTAAAAATCCAGTTAAATAAACCGTCGAGCAACAAGATTAGAGTTGCGAAACCTACAGAAAAAGCGATAACCGCACCAGTCATTTTCCAAGTTTCTTTGCGTGTTGGCCAGCGAACCAATTTTAACTCTCTCCAAGATGCTGCCAAGTACTTTCCAAGTGCAACAAACGGAATTATAATAAAAACTAAACGGTTTTTGCTAAAAATTCGTACAAATTTTTGGTGCTGGTTTTTTTAGATTTTTTTCTCAGTTTTAATTCCTGCAACTTTTTGCAGCATACTTACTGATTTTTTTGGTTCATTCGAAACCTGTTTTTTTAGGCTTCAGATTTGCGTCTTTTGCTTTAACGCGAGTGATTTTTGGTCTCTTTTTTTCGCCATTTCTCTCCTATTCCAAAATTAAAAAAAGCCTATTAGGCTTGATATGTCAAGTATATCATAAAAATTTCAAAAAGCAAAAATATTCCAAAAATTATTTTTCGGGATATTATCTGTGAAACTTAGTGAGTGAATAATAAATAAAAAGAAGAAAAATATTTAAAGCAAAAAAATTAATGGAGATATTATTAAAATATCTCCACAGTTTATGTTTTTAAAAATTAGTCAAGAAATCGAACAACATATGTAGCTTTTTGGAAGTGGCCTGCTTGTCGAGATTGTACAACTAACACCTATGCTTTTTGAAATCAGGTTCCAATTGAATAGAGTTATGAGCACGGCTATTAATAAAGTTATTTAAAGCTGTACTTGCATCACCTGACGTAACTGTAATGTTCTCAGCAAAGTCCCCATTTGCGTGAGCAGGAGAAAAAGGATTTACAGTTGCTGACCAAGCTTGAGCACCTGCAGCTAATGAACCATTATAAGTAAGAGTTCTGCGACCGTTTTTAACACGGTAGCTATTAATAAGAGCCATTAAACCACTAGGATTACATACACCAACTGGAGCAGAAGGATGATTAACTGGAGCTGGAGCAGAACCTCGGCTAGGAGCTGGAGCATGAGCTACAGCTTGACCTTGTCGTACAGCTGGAGCAGAAGCACTTGGAGCAACTCGAGTTGAGCTTGGAACAGAAGTATAAGTTTTACCATTTTGGGCTTTATAAACTGTTCGACCATTTTCAACTACTTGAGTAACTGTTTCGTTAGCAGCTGGGGCTTCATTAACAACAACTTTATAATCTTTTGAAGTTTCATTTTTGTTCTTGTCTTTAGCTGTAACTTTAACATTATATTCACCAGTTTGATCTTTATTAACATTACCGTTAACTTCTACTTCTAGATCACCATCAACTGGGTCTTTTGCTGAAGAAACGTTTTCTTTCAAATTAATGTCAGCACCTTTAACAATTTCAACCTTTTCAGATTTCAATTCGATTACTGGGAATTTTGTATCTTTAACTTCAATTTTTGTAGTCTCAGTTTTGCTTACAACTTGGTTATATTTGTCAGTTCCCTCAACTGTAACTTTAACTTCAGTTTTGCCAACTTTTTCAAGGTCAATTTCTTTAGGTGTAATGTTAGTTACTTTACCTTCAGTTTTAGCAATGACATCTTTTTTAACATCAAGTTTTTCTTTAGAGTATTCTTTAGTAGTGTCTTTCTTGAATTCAACCACCAATGAATCTTTAGTTTTATTATAAGAATCATATTTGTTTTTCAAGTGCACACCATAGCAAACACCTGCAACAACAGAACCAGCACCAACAACGGCGCCAACAACAACAGCAACTTTGGCAGCAGCACTTAAACCACCGTACCAAACTTTCATTTTTGCACCTGGTTTAGGGGCTTTAGCTAAAATTTGTTTTTTTTCATATGGGTCATTCTTTTGGGATTCTTTTTCATAGTATAACTATACACCAAAAAATGCGAAAAATCAATTTCAAAAACCGCAAATCCAAGACAGAAATGCGGTTTTTAGAATTATTCGCCATGCTTGCGGTCGAGCGACATAAAGCGGAGGCGTTCTGGGTGGAAGTATAGCTCAATTGTTCCGACTGGTCCGTGTCGATGTTTTGCAAGAATTAGATCTGTGATATTTTCGCGTTCTGTTTCAGGGTTATAATAAGCTTCGCGATAAAGGAACATCACGATATCGGCATCCTGCTCGATCGAACCAGATTCGCGGAGGTCGGCAAGTTGTGGAATTTTTGGATCGCGGCTTTCAACTGAACGACTCAACTGTGAAAGTGCGATAACGGGCACATTTAATTCACGTGCGAGCAACTTTAGTCCACGCGAGATTTCAGAGACTTCTTGAACGCGGTTTGCTGAAGATTTAGCAGAGCCGCTTCCTTGCATGAGCTGGAGATAGTCAATTACAATCAATCCAAGCTCACCGTTATGTGCGGCACGTCGAGCTTTTGTCCGCATTTCAAGCACACTTACACCAGGTGTATCATCAATATAGATTGGTGCTTCAGCCATTTCGCCCATCGCATCGGCAAGTTTTGCAAAATCTTCGTCACTCAAATTTCCAGTTCGAATATTCCATGAATCAACACCAGCAGCATCGGCTAGCATACGATCAACCAATTGCTCTTTACTCATCTCAAGGCTAAAAAATAGAACTGATTTTTTTTCGATTGTTGCAATATTATAGGCTAAATTCGTTACAAAAGTCGTTTTACCCATAGCTGGTCGGGCAGCTAAAATAATCAAGTCTGAACGTTGAAGTCCTGCTGTTTTATTGTCAAGATCTCGATAGCCAGTTCGAATTCCACGGATCGCCCCTTTGTTTTTATAGAGTTCATCCAATCTTTCAAAAGATTCATTTAAGATATCTTCCATCGAAGATAAATCTTGTTTCAAGCTTGCATCAGAAACACCGAAAAGCTCAGCTTCACTTTGTCCTAAAAGTTGTGGAACGCTTAATTCTTCATTGTAAGCAAGTTCAGTAATATCGCCACCAGCTTTAATTAAACGTCTTCGAACGGCAGCCTGTGCAATAATTTCAGCGTAATATTTTGCGTGTGAAGCAGTTGGAACATAATTCGTGAGTTCTGCTAAATAGCTCGATCCGCCGACAGCGTTGAGTTCGTCGCGTTTTTTGAGTTCTGCGGTAAGTGTTAAGAGGTCGACTGGTTGGTGATGTTCATAGAGTCGAATAATCGCCGCAAAAATTGTCGCGTGGCGCTTGTCATAAAAATCGATTGCTTTCACGGTTTCAGCAATATCAATTAAAAACTTCTTCATCAATCAAAATAGCACCGATCAAACTCATCTCGGCGTCTAAATTTTGTGGCGGAACTTTTCCTCCGGTATTTTTTTTACTATTCATCAATTTGTACCATTTCTCCACCCCCCATTAGATCTTGAACACTTGCAATCACGGGATCGCTTGCTGGCTTAGCTGTTCCAAAAACCTCAATCGCCCAACTACCCGCATTAATTTTTTTCAGCGCCTGTCCCATTGAAGCTTGTACTTTTGCTTTCTCGAGTTGTTTTTGGTTAAAAGGCTTACCTGTATAAATTTTAATTTTTCCATTTTCGAAAATATAACCAGATAGCTTTAGAATTGTCTTAAGTCCCTTATCGTCCTCTGGGATTGCGCTACAGAAATCATGCCATTCAAATTTGCGTGTTTCGCCCAAATCTTGATTTTTCTTCTGTAATTTCCGGCTGATTTTTTTCAATTTTTTTCAGTAATTTCATTTTTTTGAAGGTTCAGGCTTTTTTTCTTTTTGGCTGATTTTTTTATCGGCCTCATTTTTTCTATATTTTTGCGGATTTTCGAAAGTTTCAACTAGTTTTTTTCTCTGGAATTTCTGAGGTTTTTGCTGGTTGAATTTCTTTCGGTTTTATTTTTCAAAAATCGGTGTTTGTGGTTGTAGGATTTGAGGTGAAAATTCAGGTTTAATGAAAATCGAAAGCAATTCCATTTCAACAAAATTTGATTTTTCAGCGCGTGCTAAAGGTATTAAAAATTGAGAAAGATACGGTTTTTCGCCAAGATTCTCTGCGATGAAGCTTAGAGTCTGGCTTGCGAAATTCTTCAAATCTACACCAGAATCGCGAATTTCTCGCACGATACGTACAATTTCGCTAGAATTGCGATTTTCGAAAGCTGAAATCAAATTATTAATTTGTGATTTTGCTGCTAAGCCAAGAGATTTTTCAAGCAATTCCGCGGTGATTTCTTCGCCATTTTTCGAAATGCTGGAAATTTGGTCGAGCAAAGAAATGCTGTCACGAAAACTTCCTTCTCCACGTTCAGCGATGATTTCGATTGCTTCTTTCGAAATTTTGATTTTTTCGTTTTTGGCGATAAATTCCAGATGTGCACAAACATCTTCTTTCGAAATAAATCGAAAAACAAACCGTTGCGTTCGACTAATAATTGTTGCGGGTAATTTGTGGGCGTCTGTTGTTGCTAAAATAAAAACAGCGTGTTCTGGTGGTTCTTCGAGGGTTTTTAGAAGCGCATTAAAAGCAGCTTTCGAAAGCATATGAACTTCATCGATAATGTAAATGCGATATTTTGCTGAAAATGGTGCAATTTGAACATTTTCTCGAAGCTGACGAATATCATCGACACCGTTATTGCTGGCCGCATCAATTTCGATAATATCTGGGTGATTTTCTTCTTCCGAATAAGTTAAATTATTTATTTCGTGTGCTAAAATTCGTGCGATCGAAGTTTTTCCAACCCCTCGCGGACCAGTAAAAAGATATGCATGAGCAATTTTTTGCTGTTTTAGGGCATTTTCAAGAACTGTTGTGATATGTTTTTGCCCCACAACTTCGCTTAATTTTTTGCTTCGATATTTTCGATATAACGCCTTACTCATTTCTTCTATTTTATCAGTTTTTGCTTAAAAATCAAACAAACTTGCTTGCCGTTCTGGGAGCTCAATTTCGGTGATTTTTGGTAAAATTTGAACTTTATATCCGGTGAATTTTCGAAGTGGAATTGAGATTATTTCGCCCTGTTGTTCTGCGAGTAAAATATAGCCAATTTGTGCTTTTAAAATTCCCGAAAAAATCAGTTCGCCATTATTTTTGCACACAATTTTTCGGAGTAAATAATTTCTTTGCTGGTAAAATTGCTATTTTTTTGGAATAAAATTCATTCAAATTTATTGGTTTATTTTTTTCAAAATTAATTTTTCGCGTTCTTCAATTTTTTTGACGGGCATTTAAAAAGTGTTTTTGAGCTTCTGAAAAAAATCAAACTTGTTTTCGAGAAGTTTTAATTTGATTCCCGTTTTGACATTTTTCACAGAAATCTGGCATTTTTGATATTTTTTTCTTCATAATTCCGTGCGATATTCGCACTCGAAAATTCACCTAAAACTAATGCAGATCGCGCTCCTTGTTCAAGAAGTCTTGCGATCCCCCGCCCCGAAAAACTAATTCCAACTTTTTATCACATCATCTGAAAAAAATATGCTAAATATACAAAATGAGGTTGTGAATTTCGAGTTTGCTGTTGACTGGATATTTCGCTCTCGCTCGCATTATAAAAAGCGGGATTAAACCCTGTTCTTTTTTTGACATTTTTGACATTGATTATATTTTTATCAAGAGTGGATTTTTCGGGGACAAATAAAATCTTCACCAGTTTCCAGACTGTGCCAGCCGGTGCAAAATCGGTTCGAAAGATCAATTTTTAGAGTAATCGTTTTTTCGAATTCTGGTGAAAAACTTAAAATCTCACCAGAATTCCAATCTGCAAATTTCCAACGCGGTTTTTTGGTTTTTATCAAAAATCTACGCGTGTCAAGACTAGTTCTCTTTTTGAAAAAGTCTTCAAAAATACTATTCATTCAAACCTTCGAAATCAGCAATCAAATCATTAGCGAATTCTTCAATTCCTTTTTTATTTTTTTTATACTTCTCGATATTGATTTCGAAATCAAACACTTTAATTTTTGCCCAAATCGCTTGAATTAATCGCTTCAAATGCTCTTCTTTTTCAGCTTCGAAATAAACCGTATGATTATAGGTTCTTTCAGTTTTATTTGATGGCTCGATAAATTCCAAAACTCCATTTTCTACGCGATATCCGGCGAATTCAGGCGAATTTTCGATCAAAATTTTATAAAAGTAAAGCTGTTGCTCGAATTTATAGATTTTTGCGTTAGAGGTTTCAATTTTCTCAGACTTGGTATTGAGTGGAATTGAGCCTGTTTTGTAATCAACGACGGTAATTTTTTTATTTTCACGATCAATTCGAATTAGATCAATTTTTCCAGTTAAGACTGCATCACCAATCGTTACACCGGCGCTTCTGAAATCTTTTTCGGCGATATTTCCAGGTTTAAATTCGCTCAAACGATTTTCGAAAAAGTTACTAAAAATTCTTTCAAGTCGCTCGGCGATCCTCTTTCTATCTTTATCTGAAAACGGATATTTCAAAATTTTTTCAAGCCAATATTTTTGAAGTTCTTCGAAAGTTGGTGTTTTTCCTACATTGATTTTGTCTTGAATATATCGAAAGCCATCGTGAACAAGCGTTCCGAGTGTTGCATCGGCACCATAAGCCTCAGGAAAACGCAAAATTGTATTTTCGAAAAACTTTTGCGGACCACCAAAAACGACATCAATAAATGAATTAACATTTGTAGGGCTCATTCTGAAATTCTGAATTTGAGGTCTTAATAGGTCGCGCATTTGTTCATTTTTTGCAACGTAAAAATCATGCCAGTTGGTTTGAAGATCTGAAATTTCGAGCGACTCTTTTTCGTTTTTTGAAACTTTTTCCCATTTTTCAGGAAGAATTTTCGACTTTAATATACCATCTTCTTCGCGCTCATCCAAAAAAGATAGAGTTTTAAGAGCCTTTCCTTTGAAGTCATTGCTGTGATTTGTCAAGAAAAGATGCGTTTTAGCACGTGTCATTGCTACGAAAAATAGTCGTTTTCGTGTGTCTTCGCCTTCATCTTCAATGTTCGTGAATTTTAAGTTGAATGGCATCGCAAGAGATTCACCGCCCCCACCACTTCGAGCATTATTCCAGCTTGATTGATCGAGAGAGATGAGGAAAGTATATTTAAACTCCAAGCCTTTTGCTACGAAAGGTGTTGAAATCTGAACTGCATTCTCGCTTGAATTGTGTGGATTTGTGTTTAAAATTAGAACATCAGCCCTTTCACAAGCTTCAACAAAATTAACCAAAACGTCGAGCTTGTTGCTATTTTCTTTTGAAAATTCTCGCAAATTATCACGTAGAATTGTTAAATTCGAAAGAATATCAAAAAATTCTTCTGCTGATTTATTTGAAATAGAATCACGAATTGGCGATTTTAATTCTTCTGTAATTTTCTGTGAACCTAAAATGTAGTCGAACATTTCTTCAAAAGATTTTTCATGCGAAAATTCTGCTAGCATGACCAAGATTTGACCAAGTTTTTTTGAATTTCAGGTTGTTTGCTGTTCAAAAATCGTCTCAACCCAAAAATTCATGCTTATCTTTTTGCTGCCCAGCTCATTTTCCAAGCTTCAATCGTTGGAATTTGCCAAAATTCAAAACTCAAAAACCTCTGGGAAGAGATCCGCCATTACCTGCTCATTTTTTTATCGTGAATTGCCAATATTAATTTTGAAATTTTTCAGCAGTTTTGAAACGGTTTCTTCTTCGAGAATATTTTTCACGTTTTTTTCGTAATAAATTGGCACATTTTTTTATTTTTTTAAATACGGCGTAAATTCTTGAAGAGTTTTATGTCTTGGTGCAATTACGGCGATTTCTTTCGGTTCAACACCAGATTGAATCAATTTTGAAATCTCTTCAGCAACCCAAGCAAATTCTGCGATCGAACTTTTGAAGTTTAAGCGTTCGATTTTTGATTTTTTTGGTTTTTCAAAATTACCTTTGGCCGCAATATCTTTTTTTGAACTTCGATTGGCAAATTTTTGGTTAATCGCCCAGAAATTGTATTTGCAACATTCTTTGAAGCGCTCAAAAATATCACCGTGCGAGCGGTAGTTTTTGGTTAGATTCATAACTTTCGTATTCTTGCCGAAACGGTTATAAAAATCAATCATATTCGATTTGCTTGCACCTTGAAAAGCCATGATTGCTTGATCATCGTCTCCTACTGCAAGAACATTTGGTTTTACCTTCAAAAAAACAGGGTTATCGGTTAGAAGTTCAATAATTCTTGCCTGCGCGTCGTTAGTGTCTTGGAATTCGTCGAGGAGCAAATACTGATATTTTTTTCTTGAAGTGTGAATCGTAAATCATCATTTTTTTCGATCGTATCAATAACTTCAATAATCATATCGTCGAAGTCATAAAAGCCCTTTTTTTCTTTCATTTTTATGTCAAAAATTTTTATAAAAAAATCTGCAAATTCGAGCAATTTTTTTATTTTTTTATAAACATCTGCAATCTGAAATTATCCTCGAAATCTTTTTCGTTTAAATAAGTATTCCTCCAAGCAGTTAGTGTTGTTGATTTTCCGGATTCTTCCGCTTCAAGATAGGCTTCACTAAGTTTTTCGAAATAAAAATACAGATTGCTTTTGAATTTTGTTCCGTCAAGATCCTTTGAAATTGAACTTTTCAATGCGTCAAGAACCTTAGAATAAAAAAATCACCAACAGCTTTAAAACTGCTTCCCGAAACGCGCAACCCTTTGATTTTTTTCGTGAAAAAAATTTCTTGCTCGGTAATATTCGCGTGGGCAATTTTTCGCAAATCTTCAGGTGAAATCAGGGCATTTTTCATATCTTTGATTGCTCTCGAAAGCTCACTTGGTGCAATTTTTTTAAGTTTCGAACTTGCTGATAGATCATCTTTAAGGCTTAGCAGAATTTCGTTTTTCGTTAAGTTGTCTGCCAGATTTTCAAGATTTTTGTCGGCAAAAAAATCACGATAATTTTTAATAATTTCACCTGCAAAACCGTGATAAGTGAAAATCCCAACTTTATAAGAATCAGTTCCAATAAAACGCGAAAGTCGCTCTTGCATATTTCGTGCACCCGCCTCAGTAAAAGTCATCGCTAGAATATTTTCTGGCGAAGTGTCGGTTTTTTGAAGAATATTTGCAATTCGCGTCGAGAGAAGTTGAGTTTTTTTCCTGTTCCTGGCCCCGCAATAACTAAAACTGGCCCATCAATTTGATCAACCGCTTCTTTTTGTTCGACATTTAGCATTCTGTAGTTTTTTTCGAAAATCTGTTGAAAGTTATTCATTCTTCTATTTTATCACAAAAAAATATTATTCGTTAGGTTTTTGAAAAGTAAAAAGCCCGCATTTGCGAGCATAAAATTAGTTAATTGGTTGGAATCTGCCATCCATAAACATCCCCTTTGGTCGCGACCAAATTTCACTTTCACCGATTTTTGCGATAATTCACAAGTTCTTCATCTTGTTCGGTGTGGCGAGAAATATTCAAAAACTTCATACTCCCCACCTTTATAGTGCTTATATTTTTTGCCAATTTCAACTTTCGAAAGCGGTTTAAAAGTGTTGTAGCCCAAACAATCACGAATGGTTTTTTCAATAATCTTTTGAATCTTTTCGTTCGAGCAATTTGTTATCTTAAAATTACCACCTTCAATTAAGACACCGAAAAGAAATAATTGATTTTTTTCAGAATTCTTTGAGATTGGCATTAAAACTGCAGAATAATCAAGTTTTAACTCTTCTGCTGAAAAACCGTCTCGCAAAGAATATGAAAAGAAATTTCCCCAATCAATCTCGCGAATTGACAAAATAATTCTTTTGTGAATAAGTGTTAAATTTTTAGAGTTCAGCGTTGTATCGCGTGCAGCTTCTTCTAACGAAACCATAAAATCACCACCTTAATGTGCTATTTTTATTTTTAATTATAAAACATAAGTATAATAAAAAAACAAGCCCTTTCGAGCTTGCTTTACTTTTTCGAAATTACGAATTAAATTTTACGAGTAAATCAATTGTTTTTTCGGTCAAGATTTGGTTTGCCAAATTTCGGCGAACGTCGTCTGATGAAAGTTGCTTTGCGATTTCTTTGCTATTTCCGTATTGTTCTTTAAGTTGAGCAATTCGTGCATCGAGTTCTTCAAGGCTTGATTCGACTTTTTCAACTTTTGAAAGTTCCGCCAAAGCCAAACCGGATTTTACGCGCATTTCAGCAGCTTCTTTAACGTCTTTTTCGAGCCACTCTTCACGAGTTGTACCCATTCGTTCAAGGTAATCTTCAAGCGAAAGACCAGAATACATCAAATTTTGTTGCATATCAAGTTCGATACTCTGTTTTTGGTCTTCAAGCAAAATTTCTGGCACAGGAACTTTTGAAACTTCCGCCAATTTTTTAACAAGTTTATCTTTGAACTTTTCATCAGATTCGGCTTGTTTTTGAGTTTTAAGATCTTCTTTAATTTGTTTCTCAAATTCTTCTTTGGTTTTAAATTCACCTAATTTCGAAAAGGAATTCTTCGTTAATTTCTGGCAGAGCATTTTCACGAACTTCGTGAATTTTCACTTCAAAAACAACTTTTGCGCCCGCCAAATCTTTTGCGTGGTAATCTTTAGGAAATTCTAGATCGAGAGAAATTTCATCGCCAGCTTTTTGCCGATCAAACCTTCTTCAAAACCAGGAATGAAAGATTTTTGAACCAAGTTCAAGTGGGAATTTTTTTCGGCTTTTTCCGCCATCAAAAAGCAACACCATCTTTTTTTCCCAAAAAATCAATAATAACTTCATCACCATCTTTTTGATTCGCGATCAACTTTTTTTCTTTTTCTGCAAAAATTTTTTTAAAAATTCGATCGATAGTCTCGCTTACTTCTTCTTTTGAAACCTCAACGGTATCTTTTTTTAACTTTAAGATTTTTTTATAATCTCCAAGCTCAACTTTTGGCATGATTTCTGTTGTTGCGGTAAATTCGAGTTCTGTTCCAGGGATGAATTTTTTTAACATCAACTTCTGGTCGGTCTATCGCTTTTAATATCTTCTTTCAAAAACGCCTCAGCAACAGCTTTTTGAAAGTGCGTTTTTCGAGAGTTTCTTGTCCAAGAATCGTTTGATCAACTTGTGCGGCAACCAATTCGAGAGGTGCTTTTTCCCTTTCGAAAACCTTCAATTTTAACTTCTTTGGCTAGTTTGGTGAGCGCAACTTGCTCGGCAGCTTTCAATTCTTCTGTTCCAAGATAAATTGTAAGCTCAACTTTTTACATCTGAAATATTCTTTAACTTTGTTTTCATATCGTTTTTAATTATAGCATAAATCTTGCCAAGCTTCAAATGCTGGCAAAAATTATTTTTCGATATAATTTCTTCGAACGAACTCATACATTAAAATACCGCTCGCTACACCAACATTAACACTTCTTGTTGAGCCAAATTGTTCAATTGCAATCATTTGTTCGCAAGCTTCTATCATTTCTTTAGATAGCCCGTCGCTTTCGTTTCCGAAAACTAAAACAGATTTTTTTGGTAATTCTGAATCTTGTAGATTTTTAGAACCTTTTTGATTGTCAATTGCGATCAAAATTAAGCCATTCTCTTTTGCCCAAGATATAAAATCTGCCACGGTTTTATGGTGAAAAACATTCATATATGCTTCGGTTTTCATTGCACCACGGCGATTCCAGTGTTTTTTACCGATAATGTGAATTCCGGCAGCATTAAAAGCGTTCGCATTTCGCGCAATTGTGCCAATATTAAAATCATGCTGAAAATTTTCGACTGCAATATGGAAGCTATGACGAGATTTATTTAGATCAGATTTTATTTCATCAACGGTTAATCCGCGATATTTATCAACGACATTTCGCGTGTCGTTTTGTATAGTCAAGCCTTCACCAGTTTCGAAATTTGGTTTATTTTCCATTTCGAACGGATTTAATTAATTCTTTTGTATCTGGCCGACCTTTTACGCCAGGGATTTAGAATATGCATTGGGTCGAAAATATCTTTAATTTGTGAATATATATCTTCGATTTCTTTGCCAATATTTCTTGCGACAAAATGCCCAAAGATTCTACCTTCGCCTGCACCGTAAGCAAATTCACCATCAACTTTCGCAAGCAAAACACCAAGATCTGCCACAAATTTTAATGCTTTCTGGCGATCTGCCACTTTTGAAAAGTCAAATTCTGCCAAAATTTCAAAAATTGAGGTTAAGGCTGAACCTTGAATTGGCGCCGGAATACTGTATTGAAGTGCAAGTTTTTGTAGACCAAGATAGAAAGTTTCAAAACGCTCCATAGGTACATAAACACCTTGAATTGGGTAGATTTCTTGCTTAATTACACCACTTCGCGCACGCAAAATTTCGCGAACATCACGGATTGCTTCAAGCTCAGCTCTTGAATATTCGTCGTCCTCTGGAATCCAGACTGTTGCACCTTTGAATTTTTCAGAAATCTTTTGAATTTTATGCATTTTTGCTAAGATTTTTTTGTTGGTTTTGTCTGAAATTCCAACAACCAAAACTAATTTTGTTGCTAATTTTTGTGAATTTCGATCGAGATAGAATTGATATTTTTTTACCAGAAGCAACGGCGGCTTCAAACATTTTTCCATCAAAAAGTTCAACAACATCTGGGTTTAATTTTGAAATTTCGTCATTGAAATCACGTGCATCATCACGGTTCGAAAAACTCACAACCATAAAATTTGTTTCGTTCACAATGTAGCTCGTTTTGATTTTTACCTCAGTAATAATGCCAAGTGTTCCAAGTGAACCAAAAAACAACGGAATTAAATTGAAAGTTCCATCTTCGATTTTTTACATTTGCGATTCCAGAATAGCCAAAACTCGAATCACCGTCAATTTTTTGGATTAAACTGTAATTATCTTCGATTAAAGTGTCGATTTTTGCGGTAGATTTCACCTTCGAAATTTGAAAGTGCGATTTTTTTCGCTTAATTCTTTGCGTGAAATTTTGCCAATTTTAGCCAAATCACCGTTGCTCAAAACAACTTCTGCCTCTACGACTGAATCAACTAAATCGCCGTAATTGTATTTTTCGCTTGGTAAATTCATTGAAATTGCGCCACCAATCGTTAAACGCTCACCGGCTGGACTTTGTGGGATTTCCATTGCTTGTGAGGCGATTGCAAGATTGAGTTTTTGAAAATTTGCCCCAGCCTGAACTTGAACCGTTTTTTTGCTCGCAAATCAAGCTCTTTTACCTTATCGAGATGTCGAGAAATATCAAGAATGATCCCTTTTTCCGATAGAAGAACCATCTGTGCTACCACCATACCCTCGCGCAGTTACACCAAAAAAATATGGCCTTTTTTTCAGCTAATTGCCAAGAAAATCGCATAATCTTTTTGAATATCTTCATTAAAAACGCGGATAAACAACTAGCTCGGGTTGCATTTTAAGAAAAACTTCGGTCTGTCGAAAACTGCTTCAATCGTGTCTCGCGCGCCGAAACTTCACCAATAATATGTCCATTTAGATATTTCGCAATTTTTACTCATTAGCTCCATTTTAACACAAGCATAATTTATTTTTCAACTTTTTGATTTTTTTATTTTTGAAAAAAATGGTAAAATTGAGTTATGTATTCAAGAGCTACTCCTTTTTCAAAAAGGCAGATAAGATTGCCGGAACTCATCAAAAAGATTGATCGTGCAGCTCGGTTAGTTTTTGCGCGAAATTATTTCAAAAAATCAAAAACTTTCAAAAATTCATTTTCCAAAAAAATCGATGAAATTTTTAGTCTTTGAAGGAAATGGTGGGCCGGACGGAATTAAGACAAAGTCTCCCGGAAAAGACGAACCTTGGCATTTTGTTGAGCCCCTATGGTGATTTAACGCCGATTCGAAATTATGTTGAAAATCACCTTTTTAATCTTTCGAAAGCCTTAGTAAACGAAAATTATGTTCGCGCAAGTTTTGAAGCTGGCTGGATGGCACACGCAATCACTGATGCTCTCACTCCCGCACATCAATATCCAATGACGGATAAAATTATCGAAATCTCTGGCAAAAAACCCGAAGAGCGCGACAAACTAATCAAGAAAATGTTTCTTTCGGGCGAAAATTGGCGTGAGCGAATTTTGAATAATTGGGAGTATATTGGGCCAAAAGGTGTGATGAGCTCGCATATGTTTTACGAAATGGGTGTAGCAACAATGATAACTTCGGTTTCAGCGAGAAAGCTTTCGAAGATGCCAGAAAAAGATGAGGTTCAGAGTGTCTTAAATGGTGATTTTATGACACTTTTTGAAGAAAAAATCAAGTGGGTTGCTGATCAAAAATATTACGAAACTTATCTTGAAAAAGGCTGGACAACAACTCTGGCGCGAGATACAAAACAAGAACTTTTGCCAGAAATTTCAAAAATTGTGGCGCTTGGTTGGCTTTGAAGGGATTCGGCGCGCTTTTGAAGAAGATTTCGAAAATTCGAAAGGCCAAAAATGAACATTCGGTTGATTTCGGGAATTTTTAAGAATCACAAAATTACTGCGCCAAATTCTCGCCAAACTCACCCGATGAGCGAACGTGCACGGAATGCAATTTTTAATACTATCCAAACTGATATTCCTGGAGCGAAAATACTTGATGCTTTTGCTGGAACTGGTGCGCTTGGCTTAGAAGCAATTTCTCGGGGTGCGAAAGGTGCTGTTTTTATCGAAAAAAATCGTCTTGCACAAAAAATCTTAGCCGAAAATCTACAAATTATCAAAAAAAAACCAGAATCTGGTACAACAAAATTAGTTCGTTCATCTATTTCAGGCTGGTTAAGTTCTACGCAGTCACAGTTTGAGCTTGGTGAAATTTCTGAAATTCCAACTTTTGATGTAATTTTTGCCGATCCACCATATTACGATCCCCAATTTCCAACGATTGAAAAGCTTTCTAAAAGGTTGAATGCTGGCGGAATTTTAGTCCTTTCGCAACCAAAAGAGCTTGAAAATTTCGAAGCAGAAAACTTATTTTTTTAATAAGTGAAAAGCTTTTATTCTGGTGCAAAAATTTTATTCTTTCGAGCGCAATAAAAACAACTCCCGCGAAAAGAGTTGTTTTTAATTTAATGTAATTTGGAACTTTTCGAAATAAAAAAAGACTTACGATTTTTTTGTGGATTAAGAATGAATAACAAATAGATTGATTTTTAGCTTGGGCGATATGCTCTCTCTTGCCTAATAGGTTGCTAAAAATTACACATTAGAGTATAATATATATTGTGTAGATAGATTACACTAAAAATTTTTTTGAAGAATAAACAGGGGCGATACAAAAGTCCCCTAATATCTTAACAATTTATAATCACCGCAAGAGAGATAATTCTTTTTATATATTATACTAACTAGTATAGCTTAACTATGCTTGAACCTTATTAAATATATTTTATAAACTTTATAACAAAAACTATTGCTTTTTCTTGAATATTTTTTTCTTGCGGTGATTATAGATTATTATTTTTTTCTGGGTTTATCATCATATCACCACAATCATCATCGATGGTATTTTTTTATATCATTATCACTATCACCAAAAAAACGAAAAAAATAAAAAAATAATAAAAAAACTATTTAATTTTTCATTTGTGTGTTGTGACGGAGGTCTAATCAAACAAAGATTAAAAAGGGTGTAAAAAGAAGAAAAAAATATGGCAAATCATATATTAACAGTAGAATATTTCTAAAACCTACCAATTAGTCCATTTTTTTAATTTTTAATACGATTAAATTCTCGATGTGCGGAGTTCTTGGGAAGAAATTGTATCCGCGCGCATAAATTATTTCATATTTTTTGCTCAAAATTGCTGCGTCGCGCGCTTGGGTTGCTGGGTTGCAACTTAAATAAATCACTTTTTCTGGCTCAATTTCAAGAATTTTCTCACAAACTTCGCGGTTCATTCCGGCTCTTGGTGGGTCAACAATTAAATTTGAGCCTTTCTTGATAAATTCCAACGCTTTTTCGCTTGGCGCCAAGATAGCTTTTGTGGTTTCTTCTCTACTTAGTTTTTTGATATTTTTTTGCATTTCATCCACTGCAAATTCGTTAATTTCCACCAAGGTTAAATCACCCGCACCAATCGTGAGACCAATTGAACCTACGCCAGAATATAAATCAACTGTTGGTTTTGATGTATCGATGAACTTTTGCATATCACGCAAAGCTTGCTCATAAACCGGCAAATTAATTTGAAAAAAACTTTCCGTTGCGTAATTAAAATCAATTCCTAGTACAGAATCTTGTAATTTTTTTGTCGGTTGAGCTTTGGAGTCTTTTTGGTAATCACGCTAGCTGGCGACTTTGGATTCGAAAAAGATAATTTCGAAGTTTTTAAAGTTAAGTTTCGAAAGCTCTTGTTCGCTAAAAATCGCAAAGTTTTCATCTTTTATATAAAGTTGGGCTGAAATTTCGCCCTTTTGACTAGCACGAACTAATAAAGTTTTTAGATCTCGGCTGGGTGTTTTTCTTGCGCGCAAAAATTTCAAGCACTTTTTGGCCAGCTCGATTGATTTCTGGCATTGCTAAACTTGTGCCTTCTACTGGAATTTTTTTCCCTTTCCGCCACGTCTAAAAAATGCCAAGTTTAATTCGCCGTCGTTCTCATCTTGTTTAGATTTTTCCCACCAAAACGAAAACTCCACTTTGTTGCGGTATTCAAAAATTTTCCCGTCAGAATAAAATTCTTCTTGGTTTTTTTAACTTAATTTTTTTCTTGGCGGAAACTTTCAAGGATTAATTCTTGTTTAGTTTTTTTGTTCGAAAATCAAAATTAAAAATCTGCCACGGACTGGTTGAAAGAAAACTTTCGCTATCTTTTGGTTCAATTCTTTCAGCCGATTTTTCGAAAATTTCAACCGCAAAACCTTCCGCAAAACTTGATTTATTTTTAGTGATTTGAACTTTGGCGGTTTCACCTGGTAAAATACCCCACGCAAAGATTTTTTTGCCCGATTCGAGCGTTCCCAAAGCCTGCCCGCCGGGGGTGATTTTATCAAACTTAACTGTTTCAAATTTAATTTTTTTCGTGCCATAATTACTCCATTCTATCAAAATTTTTTTATTAAATTGCCAGATTTCAACCCAGTCTTTACCCTTTAATTCGCTTGGTTTTTTTGGTTTTAAACTTTAAACCGCAATGTTTTTTGTAAAAATTCTGGAGCAGCAAATATTTTTGTCGATAAAATCGTTAAAAATTGGTTGTTCTTCTTTCGAAATTAGTGGAATTTCTCGCCGTTTCATCTCGAAAAAGACGGTTTCAACGGCTGGTGGTGGTGTGAAAATCGGTCTTGCGGAGTGGTTTTTTTATTTTATTTTTCGAAAAAGGAAAAGTTTTTCGCACCCAGAGCTGAAGTAAAATTTTTGCTCACTAGCAATTAGCTTCGCGCGAATTGTTTTTTTGTAGAATTAAATAAATACTTTTTTGGTGAATTTTGAGCATTTATGAGTTTTTGAATAATATGTGAGCTTAAATGGAATGGAATATTCGCACAAACTTTATAGTTTTGAGGTAGTTTTGAAAGATTAAAATGTAAAAAATCCGCACGCAAAACCTCAATATTTTCAAGGTTTTTAGTGTTATTTTTTAATTTTTTAAAAGTTTCGCCATCAAACTCAATCGCTAAAACTTGTGCAGATTTCTTACTAAGAGCAAAAGTAAAAACACCGCTTCCAGCGCCAATATCTAGCGTAAAATCGCGTTTTCGAATATTACTATGCCCAACGAGCATCAGCGCAATTCGTGGCGAACGCAAGAAATTTTGTGAAATTCGGTGTTTTCGAGCCATTTATTCGTATCTCAAAGCTTCGATTGGATCTTTTTTACTTGCGCTTCGAGCAGGTAAGGCACCAGCTAAAAATGATACAAGCGCAATAGCTATGGTAATGGCTGTATTATTTTGTAATGTGAATTTTGTAAGTTCGAAACCTTCAAGTCCTTTGAGGAAGTTTGCTGTTGCGAAATTATTCAAAGCCGCCCCAGCTAATGAAGCTAGTATGATTCCTAAAATTGAGCCAATTACGCCAATTAAGATTGCTTCAATGCTGAAAAGTTGGAAGATTTTTCCATTTGAAAGTCCCATAGCTTTCATTAAGCCAATTTCACGAGTTCGTTCACGCACACTCATGTAAAGTGTGTTGATAATGCCAAAGCTAGCTGCAAGAAGAGCGATTGAGCCGAAAACTGTCAATCCGCCAGTAATTGCATTCACGACATTTGTAAGATTTTTTATTTGATCAGCATAAGTTGTAATAGTATATTTTTCTTTATCGCCGGCATTTTTTACCATTTGAAGTTTTTCTTCATTTCGAAATTCTGGCTTTAGAGTTGCAGTTGCCGCAAAATACTTTTCTTTTTGGGCTTCTGGCATATTTTTTTGTTGGAATGCTAAAATTTCTTTTTTTAAATTCATTTGAAATTACAGTTAATTGGTTTTTGTACCAAGTTTTTTTATTCATTACACCGGAAATTTTAAAGTCATAAACTTTTTTCTCGCCATTAAATTGATTTGAAAATTGCATTTTAATAGTTTTACCAAGTGCATTTTCGGCATTTTTAAAGCCAAGATTCTCAATATAATCTTGCGAAATTACAGCTTCATTTTTTGTTGAAATATCTTTTCCAGCTTTAATATCAAGCTTAACGTCAGTATTCTCGTTAATTGAAGTTATATTTCCAGCGACAAATTTTTTACCATTCGCACCTTCGATATAATCACCTAAAATATTTTCGGCTGGTTTTATATTTTCAAGACCTTCAATTTTTTTAAGCTTTTCGATATCACTTTTTGCGAGTGAAGGTGTTGAGTATATTGATTGGTCTTGATTTCCTCCAGTTTCACCTTCTTTATATTCTTGCAAGCCTCCCGATATGCCATTCATTTCAACTTTTTTTAACGATTTGTACACCTTTATTCTCTTTTCCGAAAATCGAGAGTTGGCGATTGATATAATCATTCACACCTGAATTTACAGCAGAAGTTAGTGTAATTGTAAAAGCACCAATAAAAAAATTGCAATAACAGTCAAAAATGTGCGACCTTTATTCCGCCATAAATTTGAGGCTGAAGTTCCAACCATATCTAAAAAAATTTCATTATTTTTTTCTCCTTTCGAAATAATTTGACCATCTTGAATTCGAATTTGGCGGTCGCATTTCTGTGCCAAAAGCTTCATCATGGGTTACAATAATTAGCGTAATTCCATTATCTTTGTTTAAACCAAAAAGTAAATCTTCAATTTTTTTGCTGGTTTTCGAATCAAGGTTTCCTGTTGGTTCATCTGCAAAAATAATTTCCGGTGAATTTGCAATTGCTCGTGCTACGCAAACGCGTTGTTTTTGTCCGCCAGAAAAGATTTGAGGCTTTTATTTTTTTAGCTTTATCAGTTAACTCAACGGCTTCCAAAGCTTTTAAAGCGATTTCTTTACGCTTTCGCGAAGAAATACCCCCGATTTTAAGTGGAAGAATCACGTTTTGTAAAACCGTATCTTTAGGGTTCATAAAAAATTGTTGAAAAACAAAACCAAAAGTTCGATTTCGAAGTTTGTTCAAGTCGCGTTTTTTCATTTTAGCGATATTTTGACCATTAATTAGAATTTCGCCCTCGTTTGGTTTGTCAAGTGCTGCTAAAAGATGCATTAGTGTTGATTTTCCGCTACCTGATTTTCCGATAATTGCTACACTTTCACCCTTTTCAATTTCGAATGAAACATTATTCAGCGCCTTAAAATACGTGTTTCCGTCGCGATAAACTTTGACGAGGTTTTTTTAGCTTCAATTAAATTTTTTTACTCATTAAATTCCTTTCTTATACAATAAATTTTAACAATTTTTTTTCTTTGTTTTATCAAGTTTTATATTTATGATTAATGTTGATTTTTTTAGATTTTTCTAAATCATTTCGCGCTTCTCTTGGTTGAAGATCTAGTTTCTTGGTTCGTGGTTTTCGGCGCTTTTTTGAGGTTTGTGGAATTTCAATTCCCTTTTCCGCAAACGCTTTCGAAAGATCTTTTAAACCTAAGCTAGTCTCTTTTTGCTCAGCAGAGTTTGGGCTAATCTTTTTTGGATCAATTGACGCTTTTAGAAAAAAATCAATTTTTTTGCTTCAAACATTGGTTGAATTGGCGCGAAATTTTGTGGTTTTGGTTCTGGTTTCATGTTCTGTGATTTTTTTGGTTTGAAATTCCTTGATTTTTTTAACTGGCGCAAAAACATTTTCTTGGACTTTTTGTGAAAATTCAACACCATTTCTTTCCGCCCAAGCTTTGGTCATTAACTCTTTTGGTGGAACTAAAATATCACGAATTCGCTGTTCGATTACAGCGCGTGGTGTACTATAATTACGGCGAGTATTTTCGATAATTTTTGCACTTAAATCGTTAAATGGTTTTGGTAAAGTTAAGGTTGTTGCACTAAATGGTGTTGATTTTTCTCCATTAATAATCATTGTCATTACAAAGTGGCGGTTATTTAAACTCATTAGATCTGAAGCGTCGAACTGTGGCTTAAATTGTTCAGCCAAAATTGGGGCGTCTTCAACCGAAACGCGGAAAGAAATAATCGAACCAACGTTTCCAAAGACCGCATTTTTTACGCTATCGGTCATCTGTGAAACGTATTGATTAGCAACGGTTAGTGTTAGACCGTATTTTCGAATTTCTGAAAGAATTACCGCGAAAGAATCGGTAGCAAAGTTTTGGAATTCGTCAACATAAAGGTGGAATGGTCGGCGATCTTCGAGCCTTTCAATATCGGCGCGCGATTGAGCCGCAAGCTGGATTTTTGTCACCAAGAAAGAGCCAAGAACTGAGGCGTTGTCTTCACCAATCAAACCTTTCGAAAGATTTACGACTAAGATTTTACCTTCATCCATGATTTGGCGAATGTTAAAAGTTGATTTTGGTTGACCAATAATGTTTCGAATAATAGGGTTGGCCGTAAAAGCTCCAACCTTGTTTTAAGATCGGTGCAATAGCTTCATTTACCTGCTTTTCACCCCATTGACCAAATTCTTTTTTCCAAAATTGTAATACAGAGTCGTCTTTACAATAAGTTAGTGTTTCTTTTCGAAAATCGCTATCTGTAAGCATTCGAGCAATGTCAAGCATTGTTGTTTCTGGTCGATCAAGAAGTGCAAGAAGTGTGAAACGCAAAATGTATTCGAGCCGAGGACCCCAAGAATCGCCAAACATACGCTTTAAAACACCGATAACCTCGGAAGAAATGTTTGATTTTCGACTTGGATCTGTAACTTCAAGTGGATTGAAACCAAGCGGAAATTCAGTGTCGGAGGGGTTAAAGTAAATTACATCATTAAGACGATGTTCGGGAATAAATCGCATATTATTTTGCGCAAAATCACCATGTGGATCAATGATTGCATAACCTTCTCCGTGAAAAATATCTGAAAGTGCAAGAAGCTCAAGTGATCCAGATTTTCCAGTTCCCGTTTGACCAATAATATAAAGGTGGCGCGAACGGTCGCGGCGAAGCATTCCAAACTGGTGATTAATTCCTCGGAAATTCGTTAAGCCAAAAGCAGAAATATTTTCATCATGTGCTCGATCGCCAGTGATGATTGGTAATTTTGAAGGTGGTTCGGCGGTTTTGCTTGAAGCCCAAACAATATTCGGCGTCTCCACGTTTGTGTGAGGTAGATGCCAGATACTGGCAAGTTCTTGAATGTTTAGGATGTAGCCGTTATCGAAGAATATTCTCGACTGAAAATCTCGAATTTTATCTTTATCTAGCGATGGGTTTGATGATTTAAATCCGTTTAAGTTTGTGCTATTGAACTGTTTAAAAGTTCCAGTTAACGCCTGGATCTGAAGCCTTGCAGTATTTTCATCTTCACCTAAATAAGCCAAGCGAATTTTAACTTGATAGCCAAGTTTTGTGGCTTTTTCTTCTGCCTTTGAAATTCGAGTTTTATCGCGATCCGATGGTTCTTTTTTTGCATTTTCCGAACCTTCTGGTGGAATCCAAAGTGCTTCTAAAATTCGCAAAATATACTTCCAGTCAATCTTGAAAGCTTTCTTGCCGGCTTTAATTTTTCTTCACCCATTCATCAGATTTTTTTATGCCAATCATCAGCAACAGGTCGAACTAAAACTTGAATCCAAAGTTGATCGTTTGTTCCATCGAGTTTAGCAAGAGTTCCGGTAATTCCGGCTAAAGGGTCGACTTCAAAACCGTCGAAAGTTTTAATCGGTAGAGCTTCATTCTCAATCAAATCAATTTCACTTGAATAAATCACGTGTTTATTTTCGGAGTTTGCGGTGTAATCTTCTTTCGATTCATAAATTTGAACTGTCGGATATTGCGAATAAATCTGCCCCTCCACAAAACTTTGAAGAGTTCTTGGCACCCAGACATAAAATCGAATCGCGCCATTAACAGATACGATTTCAAAACTCAAATGTTCCTGAACTCCGTTATTATTTTTAAGTTCGGTTGAGTCACGCAGAATTCCATGTAGGCTAGCAAGTAGTTGTTCGGCGGCAAGCTCTGATTTGTCGTTTGTTTTTGGGATCTCCAATGCCAAAAGAACACTGTCAGTATTCATTACGGTGAGTTTATCGATTTTTTTGTAATTTTGCCAAGTTAGAAAAGCTAAAATCGCCACGATTGTTAGCCAAACTAAAGGGGTGAAATAAGATTGAAAAATGCCGTCATAGTGATTAAATAATAGCATAAAATAGTAAAAAAATCAAGATGGTGGTTATGCTTTTATAATTTTTTCAAAAATAAAAAAATCGCCCTGAATTTTTGAGCGATTTTTTTATAGTTTAAAGCGAGTTCGGCTAATGTATAAGTTGCTTTTTGCAATTCGTTTAAATTCCTTTTTTTGCTTTGAAGATTTAATAAAACGGTAGTTTCTTTAACTTTACGTTTTTTTCAAGTACGCGTTTTACAATTTCGTCGCGATAAAGTGGTTCGCCAGCCTCTTGAAGAACGGATGTAATTATGTCTGCGACAGTTCCGCGTTTAAAGCCCCCAAGTATCGAGTGCATAAATTCCACGACCAATTAGCTACAAAGCGCTTATCTTTAATTAATTCATTATGAATCGCTTGTGTTGTGACGGCTTTTCGGCTAAAATCACTCTTTCGAATTTCCTCGGCGATTTCCGAAAAATGCATTGGTTGTTTTTGGTTTTCTAAGATTACGAAAATTTTATCGCGAATATTTTTTTAGGGTTAACGGCTGGCCATTTTTCAAGCCCCCCAAAGCCCGTTCAGAGTTGCAAGTGTTTTTTTGAAATGCTTGCGATTGCACTAATTTGGCTTGGATGTTCATAACTTAGTTGCCCATCAAGCTGATCTAAATTCATTGGACTTTTATTCTTTTTTATGATATTGACAATTTCATCTATTGATTTTTTAATTTTTTTCGTTCATCTCCATATTCTGCATTGGCAATTGCGCTATGATATTTATCATTTTCTTGAACTAAAACTAATTTCGAACTAATTTCAGCGATGAATAAAAAGTTAAAGATTTGTTCTTCGGTTACTTCAGATTCAATAATTTTTTCAACAAGATTTTTTGTTTTTGAAATTCGCCCAACTTCGGCAAGATTTCGAATTATACTTTTTTTCTATTTCCGCTAAATGTTCAACATTTCCTTTTTCTGCTGCAATTTTTAATCTTATAAGCGCGGCTTTTTCGAGCTGACGAACACGTTCGCGAGTAATATCGAGCCTTTCACCAATTTGTTCGAGAGTTTCTTTTCGCACACCGAGCCCAAAGCGACGATTAATAATTTCTCGCTCTCGCGGCTGATCAATTGCTCCGAGCGCACTTGAAATAACCGCTTGAATTAGTTGGATTTTTTCGTTCTGAATCTGAGTTTCTTGTTCCATAATTCCCTTGATTAAAATTAATAATTTTATAAAAACCAAGTATTATTAGTAAATAATACTTGAGCATTGTCAATACCATTTATATCTTCTTTATTTATATTATACCACAAAATTGTAAAAACAATAAAAAAAATGACATAAAAAAATTTATTTTTTAAAAAAATTTATGTCATTATGCTTGTGTTTATTCTGAAATATTAAAATACTATTTTTGAAGATTTTTTTGGTTTTCGAAACAGATTTTTTTGTAGTTTTTGGTTGAAGTTTTTTCGCTTTGTGTTTTTTTCTTGGTTGTGGTTTTTTTGCCAGATTTTTCGAGATTTTTGCAACTTTAAGTAATTCGCTTGCTTTTTTTCTTCTGTAATTTTTTTCAATATCTAAATCTTTTGGTAAAATTGCCTTAACTTCACTATCTGAAATATATTTTCGTCCAAAAGCCACCGCGCGAAATTACGATTCCATTTTTAAATTTCTTTAAAACTCGCTTTTCATCAGCTTTAAGTTTTTCTTCATAAAGCATTTGTGCCTCGGTTTCGTTAATTTCGAATGGCGACATCGGTTTAATGCTAACAAAAGTGTTTGCAATTTTAATATAAGGACCATATTGTCCAATATTTGCTATAATTTCTTGACCGTTAGATGTTTTTTTCCAACAGTACGAGGCAAGAGGAACATTTTTAATGCGTCATTAAGGGAGACGGTTTCAATTTTTTCACCAGCAGGCATCGGTGCAAATTTAACTTCTTCGCCTTCTATTTTATTATCTCCTAACTGAATCATTGGACCAAAACGACCAAAGCGTGCAAATACTTTTCGGCCAGTTTTTGGGTCGGTTCCGAGTTCGCGAGCTGGCGCAACTGCATTGCGGTCAATTTCGCCAGATTCCATAATTAATTTATGAAAAGGTTTATAAAAATCGTCAAGAACAACAAGCTTTTTCTCTTCGCCAAGTGCAATTTTATCGAAAATCATTTTCAAGATTTGCAGTCCAGCCATAATCAACAACTTGATTGAAATAATCGTTCAAAAAGTCACTCAGAACTTCACCGCTTGGCGTTGGTAAAAGTTTTCCTTTGGTTGAACCTGCTTTTTCTTTAACAATTTCGCGGATAATTTCATTTTTTGAAAGCTTAATTTGGATTGTATTGCGTGATTTTTCCCTCATTCTCTCCTTTTTTTCAGCATAACCTCGTACTTGAATTGTGTCCAAAATTGTGGCGTAAGTTGAAGGTCGACCGATTCCTAAGTCTTCGAGCTTTTTCACGAGTGAACCCTCACTATAACGTGCTGGCGGTCGCGAGAAAACTTCTTTAGCAATAATTTCGGAAAATTTTAAACTGTCACCAGAGTTTAATTCTGGTAAAAAAATTCATCTTTTTCTTCCACTTGCGTAAACTTTTAAAAATCCATCAAAAACAACAACCTCACCTTTGGCCTCAAAGAATTTATCACTATTCGAAATATCGATTTTAACAGTAGTTTTTTCAATCTGCGCTGGCGCCATTTGGCTTGCGAGCGTGCGATTTCGAATTAAGGTATAAATCTTTTTGTAAATCTTGACTTGTTGAGACTTTTTTTCATTCGCCATAACAGTTGGTCGAATTGCTTCGTGCGCTTCTTGTGCTCCGGCTGATTTCGTGGCAAAATTTCGCGCTTTATGATATTCTTTACCAAACGTATTTTTTTATGAAATCTTCACTCGATTTGATTGCGAAAACCGCTCAAATTCACACTATCGGTTCGCATATAAGTAATTTTTACCAGATTGATAAAGTTTTTTTGTGCTGCCGCCATTGTGCTTTTTGGCTGAAAATCCCAGTCGAGCATTAGCTTCTTGTTGAAGTGTTGAAGTTGTGAAAAGGTGCGCTTGGATTGCGGGTTCCAGGAGTTTTTGAAACATTCGAAACTGTAAATTCTGCCGATTTCAAGCTTTTCGAGAAAAATTATTTGCCGCTTCTTCAGTTTCAAATTTTTTTATTTAATTCAGCTTTCAGGATTTCGCCAGATTTTGGCACGATAAATTCGCCTGTAATTTTAAACGAACTTTTTGCGCCGAATTTTTCGATTTCACGTTCGCGTTCCACTAATAATCTAACCGCCGGGCTCTGTACGCGACCCGCACTTTTTCCACCGGGAACTTTTCTCCACACAACTGGGCTTAAATCAAAACCAACCAACCAGTCCAAAGTCTGACGAGTTTGCTGTGCTTCAACCATTTTCATATCAATAGTTCGTGGATTTTTGATTGCCTCCTCGATTGCTGTTTTGGTAATTTCATGAAAAACAATTCGCTTAGTTGTCTTTGGATTTAATTTTAAAACTTCGCAAAGATGCCAGGCAATCGCTTCACCTTCGCGGTCTTCATCGGTTGCGAGCCATACTTCATCCGCAGTTTTTACCGCTTTTCGAAGTTCAGCGACAACTTTTTTCTTACCCGGATCAATTTCGAAAGTAATTTTATACTTATTATTTGTCTCGATTGGGCGACCGCCATCTTTATTTTTCTTGGCGATTTGGCGAATATGCCCCACGCTAGACATTACGGTAAAATCTTTGCCGAGGTATTTTTCAATAGTTTTGGCCTTTGCTGGGCTCTCTACGATTACTAAATTTTTTTCATAAGCTTAATATTTTTACCACTTTGAATAATTTTTGTGCAAATAAAAAGCTCTGAATTGTAAGATCTAGATTTTTATATAAAAATTATTTTTTTGTAGTTTTTCGTTAACGTATTTTTTTGAAATTCTTGCATTTGTTCAAGAGAATAAGGTTTAGAATTTTTCACTATTTATAATTAACTCTCCATTAATAATTCCACGATTTCGAAGGTCACTTTCTAATGAATTTGCTTTTATTGCGGCCGTTCCAATACTATCAAACGCACCATCAATTTGCTTTTTTTGAGAGAGTAAATCACACTACATAAAATTAAAATAATCACAGTGAAAAATAGTTGAAATTATTATAAGAAGTTTATTATCTTTTTAAGAAACAGCTCTTTTTTGACATGAATTCCTTTCAATTAAAATACTCGGACATATGAGTATTAGTTAGTCTACTGTTATGTAGATTGTTTGATTTCGAGTACCGTCGATCCAGACATTTTTAGTCTTATTGAATCTTGCTCCGTTTGATAAAATTCCCTCTATCATTATAGCTCTATTTCCACCGGGCCGAGGTACATTAACTGTAAAATACCTACTATCTCCACCTTCCATTGAGCCACGATTACCAGAAGATGCACCATTAAGAATAATTCTTGATTTTATGACAGGATAGTCTTCTCTCCAGCCAAAAATGTTTTTACCCTTTACTGGAACAACTTTCACAGTAACACCTACTGTGTCTGCTTTTGCGACAGGTGTTGTTATAATAAAAATACCTAAAACAGCAGTAAGAGTAACCAATGCTACTCCTAAGAAATCTTTAACTTTATTTTTCAATGTACTTCACTCTTAACCTTTCTTTATGGAAATATGTCTGAGATATAACTATCCTAACACGAAAAGCTTTTAAAAAAACAAGATTTTTTTCAGTAATCAAAAAAAGAGATTCAAAAGGTAAGATTATGAGTTAAGAATAAGGTTTTTGCCCACCTAACAAGAAATTATTAAAAGCTCGCCTTATTTTTTTAAACACAACTAATTTGGTTTGAAATTCTCCGTAAAAATCTGATATAATCAAGCTTATGAAAATTGCAATTGCTTCTGACTTATTTTGGCCAATGATTAATGGAATTTCAGTTTTTTTCGAAAAACTTGGCTGAGCAAATGACGGCGCGTGGGCACGAAGTTGTGGTCTTTGCGCCAAGTCAAACTGGTGAATATTATATCGAAGAAATCGACGGTTATCGTGTGGTTCGTTTAAGTTCTACCAACTTCCCTTTTTATCCAAATCAAACTGAAACTTTGCCTGAGCCTCGCAAAATTGCAGGTGGCCGAATTACTGTACCACGAATTTATCTTCATAACGGATATCGACTTTCTCTTCTTCCAATTCGTGAAATTCGCAAATTCTGTAAAGAAAACAATTTTATGCCTGATGTTTCGCATATTCAATTGCAACTTTTTGTTGGTCAAGCAATGATTGATTTTTCACGAAAACATAATATTCCAGTTGTAATTACGAATCATTCCAGCCCCGAAAATCTCTTTGATAACTTAAAAATGCTCGCACCACTTTCGCCGATTATTAATCGCACGGTTTTGCTCTACACTAAGCGTTTTGCGCTTCAAGCTGATTATGCTACGATGCCAACTCGCCAAGCGATTGAGCGTCACTTTCGAAATCCTGAAAAAGCTAAAATGCCGATTGAGGCGGTTTCGAATGGGATTGATTTGAGCCGTTTTACGCCCGAAAAACCCTCGAAAGAATTTTATGAAAAATTCGATTTGTCAGAAAAAACACCAATCGTGATGAATATTGGTCGCGTTGATGCCGAAAAACATATTTCAACGTTGATTTTGGCTTTTAATGAAGTTTTTAAAAACAAACAAGGCTGCACAATTAGTTATCGTTGGTGATGGGACAGATCGCCCTAATCTTGAAAATCTAGTTTATAAATTGGGTATTTCGAAGAATGTTTGTTTTTATGGGTACGCAACTTGGCGAGGATTTAGTGAATTTCCACCGAGCCGCAACCGTTTTTGTTTCTGCCAGCCCAACCGAAACTCAAGGGATCGTATTTTTTAGAGGCAGCCGCTTGCGGTAAGCCGGTTATTGGTGTTGATGTTGGCGCGGTTAAAGAAATCTGCCAAGATGGCATAAACGGTTTTTTTGTGCGAAACTGATAATGTTGAACAAATATCCGAAAGTATTTCGAAAATTTTTGGACGATAAAAACTTGCATCTAAATTTTTCGAAAAAAATGGCCTGGAAATTATTAAGCATCACGATTTGAATTTTTACCATTTCAAAGTTTGAAGAAATTTATAATTTTGTGATTGAAAAGAAAAGAATGAACCGCGAAATTGGATCGATAAATTTTCGCAAAAAGTTAAAAGAAGTAGTATGATTCTCGGTGTTCAAATTACTGAAAAAAATCTTTTGGCGATAAAAAAACTTCTTGAAAATATTAAATTTAGTATCAATGAAGGTGAAAAAGTCGGATTAATTGGGCGAAATGGGATTGGAAAAATCCACGCTTTTTTTGGAATTTTACTCGGTCGCGATCAGGATTTTTCGGGCGAAGTAATATTTCGAAAAGGATCTATCGTCGCCAGCACTCAGCAGGAATATTCAAGCGTTGGTAATCAAACTGTGCTTGATTTTATTTTGAATGATTTGCCAGAATACGCTCACCTTTCGAAACTTTTACGTGAATTGCCTGAAAAAATGGGCGAAAATATAGCTTTAATCGAAAAATATACTGACGCGTTAAATTGTTTTCAAGAGAAAAATTTTTCACTTTATTGAAGATAAAATTCGAGCAGAACTTCGCGATTTTGGGCTTGAAAATTTTTGAAAATCGTCAAATGAAAACACTTTCGGGTGGTCAAAAACGCTTAGTCGATACAATTAAAATTATTCATTCGAAAGCTAATTTGGCGCTTGTTGATGAGCCAACTAACTTTATGGATTCTTATGCGAAGAGTCGTTTTTTAAACTGGATGAATAATTCAAACGAGGCGGTTTTAGTGATTACTCATGATCGCGATGTGCTTTCGAAAGTTGATAGAATTATTGAGATTCGCGATGGCAAAAGCTATATTTTTAAAGGAAATTACGACGATTATTTGCGAATAAACATGTTTTCAACTACAAATCAAATTCAAGATTTCGAAAGTGTTCAGCGGCGAATTTCAAATCTGAAAGATAAAGTTCGTGAATATCAACGAATGAAAGAAAAATCACGCTCTTCATCGACGATTCAGCGTTTTAAGCGTCTTGAACATTCTGCGCGAAATGAGCTTGCTGAATTGGAAGAAATTGACAAACCAAGTTTTTGGATTGATCAAGAAAATGTCGTAAATCTTGATTTTAAGGCTGCAAAATCTTATGATAAGTTTAAGGCTAAAAATGTTAAAATCGGGATTAAAAATGAGATAACGCGCTCAATACGGAGCTTAGTTCGAGTTGAAAATTTAGCGCTTGGTTATGGTTCTCTCGAAGACGCTTTGGAGGGTAAAAATAATGCTAAAATACTTTTTGAAGATTTAAATTTTAATCTTAAGGTTGGTGGAATTTTAGAAATTTTTGGGCGAAACGGCACCGGAAAAACTAGCTTAATTAAGACAATTTTTGGCACAAAAAAGCAAAAGGCTGAAATTTATGATGGTAAGATTTTTCTTGATGAAACCGCAAAAATTGGAATTTATCAGCAAGAAATTGATGCTGAGTTTTTTGAAATGAATTTAAAAAGATGCTATTGAGAAAGTTTATCTTGATCAAAATCTTCCGATTTCTGAAGAGAAAATTCGTTGTATTTTGAGTCAATATCTTTTTAATTTAGAGGATTTTGAAACACCGATTTCGCAACTTTCTGGTGGTCAAAAGGCGCGTTTTCAGTTAATAAAAAAATGCTTTCAAATGATCCGCAAATTTTAATTTTAGATGAACCAACTTCACACTTAGATTTGCCAAGTATTGAAGAGCTCGAGAGGGCTTTAAAAAAACTATTCAGGGTGCTATTGTTTTTGTGAGCCACGATGATTATTTTCGAAAAGCTTTAAAAAATACAGACAAAGATTTTCAGACTGTGAAAATTGGCGAAAAATAACACTACTATTTTTGAGAAAAAAATGGTGTTATAATATTTGATGATATGAGTAAAGAAATTCAAAAACGTAACTTAAATATTGATCTAATCAAAGTTTTAGCCGTATTTTTTTAGTAGTGCTTGTTCATTTCTTTAATAGAACTAATTATTATAATTTACCATTAAAATCACCGTTTATACTTTTTTGCAACCTTTATTTGGAGTGTTGCAATGGCGTGTGTACCGTTATTTTTTTAATTACGACTGGCTATTTAATGAAAAATGCCAAATACAACAAGAAATTTTTCATGAATTTATTGAGGGTGGTTGGATATTATGCTGCAGCGGTTGTAGTTTTAACAATTACAGATAACCAGGCACATGGACTAGGGCTTGTTCGTGCATTCTTTGTAAATCTTTTCACTTTTAATCATTATAGTTGGTATGTAAATATGTATATCGGTTTATATTTAATGACTCCAATGTTGAATGCAGCTTTCGAGAGTTTGAAAACTAAGAAAAATCAGCTAATGGTAATAGGCGGATGCTTATTCTTAATTACGGCTCCAATGACCTTAGCTGTATTTGACAAGTTTCTAGGTGTTAAGGTTCCTGATTATCTACGTAGAATTGTGCCAAATTATTGGTCGGTTATTTGGCCATTTTTATATTATTTTATCGGCATGTTTATTCAAAAAAATATGGCGAAACTCAAAACTCATGAAATTAAAAACAAATATAAAATTGGTTTTATTTTTTTGGCTATCATTTTTTTAACGTTTTATTAATTCGCACTATTTCTTTAAAAAAACTTTTGTTCCAGAGTGGGGATTTTTTTAGGTATCGTCCTTGTTTCAACGCTTCTATTTTTTTGATTGTTATAAATTTAAAAATTACTATTAAAAAAATAAAGCTATTAATACAGTTATTCAATTTATTTCAAAAATACACTTTCAATTTATTTGCTTTTCTTGGATTGCTGATGCAAAATTCTACGGAATCATCAATGCTAAATTTGGTGGTTTTTAAGGGTTCTTTTTGCGGATGCCGGTGCTAGTTGTGCTAATCTTTATATTTGATGTTTTGGTTGGTTTGATGTTTGTGTCTATAATTAAAGTTTTTTTGCGATCACGGCTAAAAAAATCCAAAAAAATAACAAAAACAAAAAAAGGCGGTAAAATCGCCTTTTTAAATTAAAAACCGTTTAATATCTAATAACTTCGAAAGCCTTGCGCGGTCAAATCCGAGCACTATTTCACCATTCACATCAGTTACTGGCACACCGCGGAATTCCCCGCCCATTTTTTCGAGCAATTCTTCCCTTGCTTTTTGAATCTTCTTCGACATCTTTAGCTTCGAATTTTATGCCGTTGTGTTCAAGCCAGTCTTTTTCAGCAGAACAAAATCCACACCAGCTTGTTGAATAAACAATAACTTTTTTCTCCATAATTATAGTTTAGCATAAAAAGCTTAAAAAATCATTAAAATCGCCAAAAAGTTTAGATTTTTTTGGTCAAATACCAACCGCCATCTAAATCTTGATAAACTTTTTAATTCAAGCGAAAAAAATCCAGAGTCATCAGATAATCTGCTACTTTTTTTCAGCCTCGGATTTTTGAAGAATAACGTTTCTTTTTGAATTTGAAAGTGGCATTTCGAAACGCTCAAATTTAACTTTTTTTGTCGATTATTTTTGCGTGGCATTTCGAAAATCTTTCAAAATTTCGCGGACTTCATTAACGCTTTTAGTTTCCATTAATTTTTGCGCGTAATTCACTCGCACCACTAAATTCGCGAACATAAATCTTAAAAAAATCGCTTTAAAGGTTCAAATCGGCGTTTTTTTCGAGTTCTTGTGAATATTTTTCAAACAAATCAAGCTGAAATTCAAGTAAATCTAAATAATCACTTGAAGTTCTCGCATTTTCTGGCGGATTTTTTTCGAAACAAAATGGGTTTTCGAAAACGCCACGACCAATCATAATTCCATCAATTTCAGGAAATTTTCGCCAAAGCTCCAATCCTTGCTCTCGTGTTTTAATGTCGCCGTTGATCTGAATTAGAGTGTTTGGCGCAATTTCGTCGCGTAATTTTAGGATTTCTGGGATCAATTCAAAATGCGCTGGAACTTTGCTCATTTCTTTTTTTGTGCGAAGATGAATTGTTAAAACTGCAATATCTTGTTCAAGTAAGAATTTCAACCAATCGTGCCATTCTTCAACTTTCGAAAATCCAAGACGTGTTTTAACTGATACCGGCAAATCACCAGCCTTTGCGCTTTCGATAATTTCTTTTGCGAGATCTGGGTTTCGAATTAAATCGCTTCCACCTCCGCTTTTGATTACGGCTTTATCTGGGCAACCCATATTGATATCGATTGCTTGATAGCCAAGTTCGGGTAGTTTTTCGCTCATAAATTTAATATCAGCCGGGCGTGAACCCCAAATTTGCGCGATAATAGGCTGTTCATCTGGTGTAAAAGTTAATCGTCCGCGTGTGCTATGAATGCCTTTTGGGCTTGCGAAACTTGAAGAATTTGTGAATTCGGTATAATAAACATCTGGGCGAGCAGCTTTTGTAACGACATGACGAAAAACCACATCTGTTACAGCTTCCATTGGTGCAAGCGAAAAGAAAGGTAGTTTTTTGCCATTTTCCTCACCAGTTGATTCAATAATTTTATCCCAAAATTCACTTCTCATAGGTATTATTATAACATATGATCTTTCGTAGTTCAAATTGCTTTATTTTGATTTTTCGTGTTATAATATAAGTATTAACGTAATCAAGGAGTTTAATGGATAAAGATAATAAAGACAATTTTTGTCGAGCAAAAAGTAAAACGTGTTGAAATATCAGATAATAAATCAGATCGATTAAAGGAAAAAAACTTTCAATTGCTTTTCGGTTTTTGGAGTGTTGGTCTTACCTTTTTCTTTTGCATTTCTTGTGATTTACGCCCTTGATATGGGTGCCCCGTATTTATATCCTCATGAAACTCCAGGTGTTAGAGATATGCAAAAATATACTTCAAATTATTTTTTTGTTTATGTTTATCGGATTAATTATAATGCCAATTATTGGTGTCTTTCTTGGTCATAAATATGAAAAAAAGCTACCGGAAAAAAATCTCAGTTGGAAAAAAATCATGAGTATTGTTAGTATAATTGCAGTTGTTATACTTTCTTCGGTTTTAATTATTTTCTATATTCTCCGGCAACGAGCTGAAGAAGCTAAAGGAGTTGACAAAGAAGGTTGGTCTGAAATTTACAATACTCATGATAGTTCTCACGGTCTTAATAATGATGAGGTGAGGCCTTTATAATAAAAATAGATCTAAAATGGATAAATAACCACTTCCTACGCATTATTTTCGATAAAGACAAATAGAAATGTCTAATAAAAATCAGTAATAAAAATCTTGCCAAATATTGAAAGCTGGCGAGATTTTTATTATATGTTTAATCTTAGAGTTTTTCGAAAGAATTAGCAAAGCTTTCGAATTTTTCATTCATTGGATTATTGCTACTCCACTCACTTGCCAACATATATATTCGGATTGTATTGTTATTTTTTTGTGAAAAACTCAAAATTGATTTTCCTTCAATGTTATCACCACGCTTAAAGCTCAAATTAAATCTGCGCATATCTTTAAAATTTATTGGAGAAAAACCACTCACTTCAAAAGTATTATTGGTTGCCGCGTTAAAGCCTGTCGTGAATTGTTTGAAAAGCTCTTTTTCGGGAATCTTATCTAGGTCGGATAATTTTCCAGCTATGTCTTGATAGCCGACCATTGATTGTGTTTGATTCTCCGTATCGGTACAAATATATGAATTTGCCTGTTTGATTGGGTTTTTGCAAGGCATATTAATCACAAACCTACCTTCTTCTGAAACAATTTTTTTGTCTTTTTGGGTTTGTTGCTGAATGTTGTAGTTTTTAACCATATAATCTCCAGCTATATTGCCTATATCCCATGTAATATAGAACGCGGCTCCAATTCCTCCTATAAGTATCACATTATAGATTACAAAAGAGATCCAAAAAAGAGAATTAGCTTTTTTTAAGAATTTCAGGATAATTATTTTTTTAATTGCTGGTTTTAGGGTTGTAAGAAAAATAAATTAAACCAAGAATGTTTAATCCTAAGGGTAGGCTGATTGATACTCTCTTAATATTTGCATGAATATCTGATGATTGATGATCTTTTGATCTTTTAGAACTTAAGATTATAATCTCAATTATTGACCATAAGGAAAATATGGCCTGAAATATTGATAGAGCTATAATAATAATTGTTGGCAGTATAAAAGAAAGAATTACATCACCGAACATTTTCATTTTCCTCTTTCTCGTCCTCAAAGACAGTAAATAATGAGGTTGCCACTGGTAATACAATTAAGAAAAATATCTCAACTTGTGGTAAAAAGATTGAAACAAGCGAAATGATTGCGATCCAAATAATCATCGATCCTGTTCGAACCAAATGGTAATTTCGCTGAGCTTTACGGTTTTCGCCATGGAAAAACCCAGTATTTTCACCTAAAGCACTTGCTGTAATCCAGCGCATCCCGAGATCGGTTAATAAATAAATCAGCGCATAGCAAAATGCCGGCAGAACCTCGCTCGGCGAAGAAAGTACCCAGCGCATAAAAAGTGGTAACAGTGACAAGAAAAACATATAAATCATATTTTTCCAGATGAAGCTGTTTGTGATTTTTTCAACCTTATCTAAAATGTGGTGGTGACGATTCCATTGAATCCCAACAATTACGAAGCTTGCGAAATAAATTAAAATTGCAAAGCCAAAACCTTGAAGTTGTGTCAAATCTTTTGCGGATTCGGGCAGTTTTATTTCGAGTACCATTAATGTAATAATGATTGCCGTTGCACCGTCAATCAAACCAATAAGTCGATCTTTTGAGATTCGCCCTCCGTGATAAACTTTGTGTATTCGACCTAATCGCCGATATGCACTTTTTGCTCTATTCATTTATTCTCCTTTTGAATAATTTTTAACATATTTTCGCAATTTTTAAGCAAACTAATTATGCTTTTTTTGCAAAAATAAAAAAACCGCCGTTCGAAAACAAGCGGTTTTTAAGTTGATTAACCTCGTGCAAAGTGTGCAAAAAGCTCGGTTGGCTTCTGCCATTTTGTGGGTATCTTCTTTCTTTTTGAAAGCTGCACCAGTTTCATTGTAAGCATCAACAATTTCAAGTGCTAATCGTTGGCTATAAGGCATTCCACTTCGTGCTCGAGCAGATTGAACCAACCAGCTAAAAAGCAAAAATGAAGTTGTCGGTGGCCTTGAACTGGGAATGGAATTTGATAGTTTGCACCACCAACGCGTCGTGATTTAACTTCGAATGCAGGTGAAACATTTTTTTCAAAGCTTTTTTTCGAAAACTTCAAGCGGATTTTTCGCTATCAAGTTTTTTTGCAGCAGTTTCAAGAGCTTTATAAACAGCTTTTTTTCGGCAGTTAGTTTTTTTACCGTCAAGCATAGATTTGTTGATCAATCGTTGAACTAAAAATTGATTGATATTTTTCGATCTGGTTTTTAGTTCTCGTTGTAGTTTTTGGTAACTTTTCGGGGCATCTTTATTTCTCCTTCTTCGCACCGTATTTTTGAACGGCCTTGTTTACGATCTGAAACACCTTGAAGGTCAAGAGCGCCACGTACAATGTGGTATCGCACACCTGGAAGGTCTGGCACACGTCCACCGCGAACCAAAAACTACGGCGTGCTCTTGAAGATTGTGTCCTTCACCACCGATATAAGCCCAAACTTCGTGACCATTTGTCAAACGAACACGAGCAACTTTTTCGAAGAGCCGAGTTAGGCTTTTTAGGTGTTTTTTTGTTGTAACTTTTTACACAAACTCCGCGTTTTCAAAGGTGCGTTTTTGTGCGTAATATTTAGTTTTTTTAGCGCGTTGTGAATTCGTCCAAGAGCTGGCGATTTTGATTTTTTCGCAGCAGTTTTACGAGGTTTTCGCACTAACTGATTGATTGTTGGCATCAATTCTCCCTTAATTTATCTTAATATTTCACTTTTCGAAAAGTTGATAAAGTTTTTCAAAAAGTGCCTCATATTTTTTTCGAAACAGCATTCTCGAAAAAAATGTCTTTACCTTTTTAGCTGAAATCCTTAACACACAAGTTTATTCACTAAAAAGAGGAAACTCACCAATTATTTTATCAAATTTGTAGCAAAAAAGCAAGAGTTTTTTTAAACATCTTCACAATAATTCGCTCCAATATCACCATAGTAATTCTTTGCTGGTGCGATACTTTCTAAAATTACATAAATTGCTGCACGATTTGGTGTTTTTGTATCTGATTCCGTGGTCCAAGTTCCATCATCTAATTGCTTACATTTTCCACCCATATGGATAACCATTCCACGAACTCCACCGGAAACTGCAACTGAAGTAGCCCATCCCTGACTTGTAGGCATAATTTCTATAGTATCATACATCGTTGGTCTCCAGTAATTGTTTAAGAATCCTAAATTAGTGTTACTGTCACTTGCGTTGGTTATATATTTAGAGTTATAATTATTTCCAGCGTAATTTGGCAATTGACCTTTATTATTCGTTCGATATTGAGTTATTGCAGCTTTCAAGTTAGCAATTTCGCTTTTTCTTTGTGTGTCTCGCTGTGAGCGTTGAAGTGCAGGGAGTGCTACGAAAATCATCAAAAATATCAATCCAGCAACTGCTAAAACTAATACAACTTCAATGATTGTAAATCCTCTCTCTCTCTCTCTTAAAAAAAATTTTTTCTAACCATAACCTTATTATATCCTTTTTGTATTATATTTTCAATGCTAAAAAACCCGAGCGTAAACTCGGGAAAAACTAAGGGCGAAGTGTTTCTTTTTTAACCAGATAAATGAATTGCGTCAATTTTCCATTGGCTCCATAAAACAAACCTTTCGAATTAGACTCACTTAATTCCAATTTATCACGATCATAAATCCTGCCCTTTTCAATCTGTAAAATAACTCGTCGAGAATTATTTAAAACTTGCAGTTCGATGTTATTTCGCATAGTAATCGCAAGTTCTGTCTCGAAGCATTCAACCAAAACAACAATTTCGCGTGAGCAATTTTTGTGTAGATATGCGGTTGTTCGAAAGCATTCGTTTGTATTTTCGAAAGACAGAAGTGGTACGCTTTGAATATGCGAAAAACCAACCTTATTGAGAGATTCCTCAATCGCTTCCTTTTTAAATTTTAGATCAGCCATTTTAGACCTCCATAATGAAATGTACTTTTATAGAGATATAATTATAACTTTAAAATGTAATAAAGTCAAGAAAAAACCCAGCAATTGCCGGGTAAAAACAGCTATCTTGCGAAAAAACTATGTTTTCTTTTAAATTCATCTTCAAGATCTTCGAAAAACATATTCGCTTTTTCTTGGCACTGTTTTAAGAGTTCGACATGTAATTGATTACCATAAAATAAATACTCTTCGGTTGTATCGTCGATATATTTATGCTGATAAACCTTTGTTATTGAAATTTCATCGTTTCTTCCTGATGTTTTGAAGTTTAGGCCATTGTTTGTGGATGATGAGAAATTCACAACATTTCCATAATGGTAAATTTTAATAACTAGCGAATTTCCATGCTTATCGTAGATTTTTGCGGTAATATTAATTAATGAGCCTTGGGGTGTTTTTTTAACTGGTATTTGGATTTGAATATTTTTTTAAATCCAATATTCTCAAGCGTTTCAATCAGAAAATCTTGAGAGAAGAAATTTTCTCTGTGTAATTTTTGATTCGCGGTACTTACATTAAAAAACTGAAGAAATGTATTTATAAACATACACGTTTTACCTCTTTTGAAAATTACTTAAACCAAGTGGCTTAGCTTTAATATTCTACCATAAAACGTACTAAATGTCAATGTTTAAATTACGATTCCACCACCTAAACAAACTTCACCCAAATAAAACACAACACTCTGACCGCTTGTGATTGCGCGCTGTTCATCTGCAAGTTTAATTTTTGCGGTTCCGTCGTTTTCGAAAAATATTTTTGCATTTACGAGTGGCGCACGGTGGCGAATTCGAACTTGAATTTCTGCTCCATTTTCAACTTTTTGGTTGATCCAATGAATTGCTGAAACGTTAATTTGATTTGACCAAAGTTCACCGTTGTTTATATCTGTCGTAACAAAAACTTCGTTAGCTTCCATATTTTTTCCGCAAACATAAAATGGCAAGCCTCCACCAATATTTAAACCGTGACGCTGACCTAAAGTATAAAAAATTGCTCCGTCGTGCCATCCGAGAACTTCTCCCGTATTTTTATTGATGATTTTCCCGGGTTTTTGTTCGGGAATAAATTGTTTCAAAAAGTCGCGAATTCCAATTTTGCCAACAAAGCAAATCCCCTGTGAATCTTTCTTTCGTGCAGTAAAAAGACCGCGCACTTTGGCCATTTCGCGCACTTCTGGTTTGGTGAATTTGCCGAGTGGAAGTAACGTTCGGCCCAAAGCTTCACCGCGTACTCGATATAAGAAATAAGTTTGATCTTTATTTTCATCTTTGGCGCGTAAAAGTTCACCGTTTCCGCTTTTCGAAAAATCAAAACTATCGCCAGTATTTTCAGTAAAGGTATTTCGAACGCCAGCATAATGCCCGGTTGCAATTAGATCTGCACCATCTTCAATTGCAGCTTCAAGAAAAAGTTTAAATTTAACTTCCTGATTGCACATAATATCTGGGTTTGGCGTGCGTCCAATTTTATACTCATCGAGCATATATTGAACAACTTTTTCGCGATAATCTTTTTCAAAATCAAAAACTTTAAAATCAATTCCAAGTTGAACTGCGACTCGTTTTGCGTCTGTTAAATCTTCCGCCCAAGGACATTTCATCCCAGGTAAATCTTGAGTCCAGTTTTTCATATAAACACCTGTCACATCATATCCCTGCTCCTTCAAAAGTGCCGCCGTTAGCGAAGAATCAACACCACCACTCATTCCAACATATACTTTAATTTTTGAGTTATCCATTTTTATGCTCCTATATAAAATCTAAAAATTCCAAAAAGTTCGCTCATTGAAAGATACCAACCACGCAATTTTACCCACCAGAATTCGTTCCAATCTGGATCATTCAAAACTGGTGCTGAAATAATTTCAACCCCCGAGCCTTTAAGCGCTTTTTCGAATTCTAATTTTGCTCGCGCTTGGTGGTATTTTTGAAGTTGTTAAAATTACGCGTTTATATCCGTTTTGCTTGATTATTTTTGACGTAAATTGTGCATTCTGATGAGTGTTTTGCGCTCGTTCTTCAAGTAGAATTTCATCTTGAATAATTCCGCTCCCACGAGCCAAATTTGCCATTTGTCTTGCATCGCTTGGAATTTTTGGGTCGGAATTCGCACCCGAGAAAATTAACTTTTTCGCACTCACAGATTTAAAAATCTCAATAGCCTTGCGAGTTCGTAAAGATGTATTTCCGCCAGAAATTGCTACCACGGCATCAAAATTTTGTGAACACTCACCTTTTTCATAATTCGGGCAGATCTCGGTAAGCTGATTTTTATCACTAATTATTAATGTTGTACTAACAATAAAAATCACAAAAAATCCAATTAAAGCAAAAAAATCCAAGCAAAAAAAATTTCATCATCTATTTCTGAATCCTCTCAAATTCTGCCTTGATTGTTTTTTGAGATTATTTCGGCTGCACGTTTTGTATTTTTCTTCGTTTGAAAGTTTTCCGAGAGAAATTCGCAAACTTCCGTCCGCTTCGTCGTCAGTTAATCCCATTGCTGTTAAGGTGTGAGAGCGCACGCCTTTATTTGCTGCACAAGCCGAGCCAGTCGCCACCAAAACACCCTGTGTTTCGAGTGCAAAAACCATTCGCTCAGCATCGATTCCGGGGAAAGAAACTGAAATATGGCTCGCAAGCTGCTTTTTTTCGAATTTCCAAGAAAAAAATCATTTCTTCTTCTGAAAAAAATTATCGCGCAAAAATCTTTTTGAAAAATTTCTTTCAATTTTCGAAGGCGCTCATTTTCTTTTTTGCGGTGTTTTTCTGCTAACTGAATTGCTTTTGCAAAACCAATCACATTTGGAACGTTTTCGGTGCCGCTACGCAAATTTCGTTCTTGTCCGCCGCCAACGATTTGTGCGCTAAACTTAATTTCTCGATTTGCCCACAAAAGCCCGGTTTGTTTTGGTCCATAAATCTTGCCAGCATTTATGGTCAACATATCAACGCCAAGTCTTGCAACTGAAATATCGATTTGACCAACACCTTGGCTTGCATCAGAATGAAGATATATCGGCGTTTTTTCGCCATTCGAAAGTCGACGCATTTGTTCTTCGCGGATAATTTCCGCAATTTTTGAAATTGGTTGAATTACGCCTGTTTCATTATTCGCAAGCATAACCGAAACGATTTTGGTTTTTGGTGTAATTTTTGCGCGCAAATCTTCGAGATCGATCACGCTATCTTTTTTAATTTTTACCAATTTTCGAATACCATATTTTTTGGCTGAATTCAAAACTGCGTGATGTTCAAATTCGCCAACAAGGATTTCATCGCCATTTTCTTTCGAAGCTGCCGAAAATGCCAAATTGATGCTTTCGGTTGCACCAGCGGTCATTACAATTTCATCACTTTTTGTGCCAATATTTTTCGCAATTTCGTGTTTTGCATCTTCATAATCTCTTCGAACTTCAAGTGCTTGAACATAAGGTGCGTTAGGGTTGTAAAATTTTTCGCTAAAATACGGCATCATCGCCGCTAAAACTTTTTCACTCACAGGTGTTGTTGCTGCGTGGTCAAGATAAATAATTTCTTTGTTCATCTTTAATAGTATAACACATTTTTTTAAAAAGTTGACAAAAAAATTATTCTCTATTTTTTTGCTATTTTTTTCAGAAATTTTTCAACGGACTTTTTTTGAATTCAAAATTTCCTCAATTTCATTTTTCGAAAGGTTTTTGCCATTTTTTTAATTCGGTGATTAAATATTTTCAATTTCAATATTTTTTTCTGCGGCATTTTTTTGCTCTTTATACCAATCTATAATTTTTGAAAGATTTTTCTGGCTTAAAAACAAAGCCTTCATACCCATATTTAAAAACAGCTAAAGCTTAATCTATCGCCAATTTTAGCTTTTTCCGCCATTATCTTTTTTTGCGTTCTTTTCAATAATTCTGAAAAAAATCTAAAATTGCAAAAATCCGGATATTCAAGAGCTTCACCATATAACTGATTTTTTTCATCTTCGTTTTTCTTTCCAAGACATTTTTTTGTGCTTGCTTAAATTTCTCGGCATTTTTTTAGGGTTTCGAAACAGAAAAAAATGTCAGTTCTAACTTTAGTTTTAGATTTATTTTTCTTTCAAAGCTATAATCATATTTTTTTCGAAAAGAATAATTTAAAAAAATTACGAGCCAAATTTTTGTCGCTAATTTTTTTGGGTAAAAAAACTCAGCCATAAATGCTTTCTTTTTATTGGTTAAAAAAAGCAAAAAAATGAATAAAATCTAATTTTTAAATTTCATAATAGTATCTCCTAATTAAAATAGGTAGAGTCTATGCTCTACCCTTGTATACTCTACCAATCATCACATTGAGGGCAATCTCCACCGCCTTGGCTGTTGCAATTATCACACTCAGAATCTGGATCGGTAAAACAAATAAATTTAAAATGTTCCATAACATTTCCTCCTAAGGTTCTGCAGGATTCATACCTGATTTGGTGATTCATGAATTGATCATATCACAATTACAAATATTATCATACATAAAAACTAAAGTCAATATATTTTCTCGAAATAACTATAGTATACTTGACTAAAAACATAGAAATATAGTATAGTATCTCTAGAAGCTTAAATTTAAAAGTTGCGGAAACAGCTATAAGCTTTGAAACTTTCAAAAGGAGTGATTTCTGTGGTATTTCCAAAACCTTATGTAGAGGAAAAAAAATGCGAAAACTGTAATGGAACTGGATGGTATAAACAACAAGGTTTTTATAGGTTCAGGAACTTTCCCTTGCAATGTTTGCAACAGAACTGGAAAAAGTGAAAAATAAAACATAGTAATACTATGGTTGATTTCCATAAAAAAATATTAAAAAGGTGGTGATTTAGGGCAAAAATTTATCCGTAACTATTAATTTAATAAACTCCGATAAAATTAATAATCAATACATTTTTTTGTATTTCGAGCCGCCGCCCACGGCTCTTTTAATTTTTTTCGAAAAAAATTATGTTAAAATATATAAACTGTTTAAAAAAACTATAAACTTACAAAAAGAAAGGAAATATGCTAAAATTTATTTTTTTAAATTTGCTAAAAAAATATTGGCCAAGTTTAATTCTAATGCTTACATTTACGATTCTGTCAGCACAAATCAATCTTGAGCTTCCACAGTATACTTCGAAAATTATCACTGAAGGCGTGGCAATGAAAAATATGGAAGCGATTTATTCGAACGGTTTTCATATGATCGGGCTTTCGCTTTTGAGCGGTGGTTTGATGTTAGCGGGAATTTTTATTCGCGGCGCGTGCAGCCGGTGCGATGTCACGTGATATTCGGCGAGAAACTTTTAAAAAGATTGAGGATTTTTTTCAATGAACGAATTTGGAAAATTCTCAGTTTCAAGTCTCACGACACGAATCACAAATGATGCACGGCAATTTCAACAAACTTTTACAATGACGATGCGAATGGGAATTTATGCTCCAATTGTTGGTATTGGTGCGATTATTAATACTTTAGCAATTTCCAGTTCAATGAGCTGGATCATGGTTGTGACGATTTTTTCTATCATTGTTTTGACTACAATCATTGGTGTTTTTGCGGTACCAAAACTAAAGATTTTTCAAACAAAACTCGATAAATTAAATATGCAAACTCGCCAAACAATTACAGGTTTGCGTGTGATTCGGGCTTATCGAAAAGAAAGAGTTGAAGAAGAAAAATTCAACGAAATTAACTCCGAAATGTTAAAAATGAATATCTTTTTTGAAAGAATTTTTGGGCTAATTTCGCCTTATATGACAATGATTTCTGGACTTGGGCTTGTAGCAATTGCTTGGATTGGTTCGTATTTCGTAAAATCTGGCGATATTTCAATTGGTGACGTTACTTCCCTTACGCAATATTTAGTGCAAGTCACTTTTGCGTTTATTATGCTTTCGATGATTTTTATGTCAGTTCCACGGATGAATGTTGCAATCAAGCGATTAAGTGAGATTCTTGACGAAGAAATCTCAGTTAAAGATAAAATAAAAACTCACAAAACACCAAAAACTTTCGAACTTGCTTTCGAAAATGTTAGTTTTGCATATCCAGATTCAGAAGAGGCAGTTCTTGAAAATATCAGTTTTAGCGTAAAACAAGGTCAAACGATTGCAGTGATTGGTGGAACTGGTTCAGGAAAATCCACGATTGCAAAATTAATCCCACGATTTTATGATGTTTCAAAAAGGAAAAATCACGATTGGTGGTGTAGATATTCGCAACTTAAAACAAAGTGAACTTCACGATTTGATTGGCTATGTTCCACAAAAAGCCAGCCTATTTTCGGGAAATATTCGCGAAAATATTAATTACGGCTCTTTGAAAAATTTTAACGATGAAGAGATTATTGAAGCGCTGAAAATTGCGCAGGCTTGGGATTTTGTTCAAAAATTGCCAGAAGATTTAAATGAAAAAGTCTCACAAGGCGGAAAAAATTTCTCTGGCGGGCAAAAACAGCGACTTTCAATTGCACGAGCAATTGTTTCGAAGGCGCCAATTTTGATTTTTGACGATAGTTTTTCGGCGCTTGATTATAAAACTGATTCCAAACTTCGAAACGAACTTGCACTAAAAACGAAATCGCAAACAAAATTTATTGTCGCACAACGCGTAACTTCAATTATGCAAGCTGACAAAATCATTGTTCTTGATGGTGGAAAAATTGCAGGAATTGGCGTTCATGGTGAACTTCTTCAAAATAATGAAATCTATCGCGAAATCGCATCTTCGCAGCTTTCCGATGAAGAAATTACGACGCAAATTAAAAGCTTTCAAAAAAACAAAAAAACCGTTTCAAAAAAACTCAAAAAAATACCAAAAAAAGCGGTTTCAGTTTCGAAAAAAATAGCCAAGAAGAGTTTAAAAAAAGGTAATTTCGAAAAAAATATAAGAAAGGAGAAAAATAATGGCGAAAAAAATCAAAAAAATAAAGCTTTCGCTAAAAAAATAATTTTAGCGACTTTTGCGATATTTTACGCCGTTTAAATTCCTGATTGTGTTTTTTTGCGATTATGGTAATTTTGAGCTCAGTTTCAGCGATTGTTGGGCCGCAAATTATTGGCGAAATGATTAATTTAATCACAAAAAATTTCGAAATTCAATCTGGCATTGTTCGTTTTAACCCTGATTTTTCAAAAATCACTGAACTTGGCTTTATCTTGATTGCGATCTATGTTGGCTCAGGAGTTTTTGGTTATGCGCAAAACTGGATTATGGGGCAAATGGTTCAAGAAATTGTTTTTAAATTGCGTGACGAATCTTCAAAGAAAATTGCACGACTGCCGCTTTCGTATTTTGATAAGCATAAAACTGGCAATACCGTTTCGGTGATTACAAACGATATTGAAACTTTAAGTAGTAGTTTGAGTGAGAGTTTGAATCAGATTTCGTATTCTGTTGTGACGATTGTTGGTGTGAGCATTATGATGGTTTCAATCAGCTGGCAAATGAGTTTGATTGCACTTGCGACCGGTATTGTTTCGGTTGGGATTATCATGATGATTTCGAAATTCAGTCAGGTTTATTTTACCGATCTCCAAAAAGTGACTTCAAATTTAACCGCTCACACCGAGGAGATGCTTTCATCCCATGAGATTGTTAAGGTTTATAATGGTGAAAAAGATTCGGTTAAAGATTTTGAAAAAATCAATGATAAAATGTATGTTTCATCTTGGAAGTCTCAATTTTTTGGTGGACTTCTCTACCCAATTATGGGATTTATCAATAATCTTTCAACACTAACGGTTGTCGTTATTGGTGGTGTTCGTGCTACAAACGGCCAGATGACGATTGGTGAGATTACTGCTTTTATGCAATACATGAGCCGATTTATACAGCCGATTTCAAGTATTGCTAATGCAATGACGAGCGTTCAAACCGTTTTTGCAGCGTGTGAGCGAGTTTTTAACTTTCTTGATGCTGAGGATGAAACTTTCGTTGAGATTTCGAAAACTCTACCAAAAGAGGTTGAAGGCGCAGTTGAATTTTCGAAAGTGAATTTTTCTTATAATAAAAATAAGCCGATTATTAAGAATTTTAGCACAAAGATTGCTCCACATTCAAATGTTGCAATTGTTGGCCCAACTGGCGCCGGAAAAACTACACTCGTGAATCTTTTGATGCGATTTTATGATATTGATAGTGGAAAAATCACGATTGATGGAATTGACACTTCAAAAATGTCGCGCCACGATGTTCGCTCCCTTTTTGGAATGGTTCTTCAAGATACGTGGCTATTTAACGGTACAATTGCAGAAAACTTGGCTTACGGAAAGCCTGATGCTACTCGTGAAGAAATTATTGAGGCTGCAAAAGCTGCTCATGCGGACCACTTTATTCGAACTTTACCGAAAGGTTATGATACGGTGATTTCTGAGGATATTGATAATATTTCAGCTGGTGAAAAACAGCTTCTAACGATTGCGCGTGCGATTTTAGCGGATTCGCCAATGTTAATTCTTGATGAGGCAACCAGCTCTGTCGATACACGAACGGAAGCAGCAATTCAATCAGCGATGGATAATCTAACCCATGGTCGCACAAGTTTTGTTATTGCACACCGGCTTTCAACGATTAGAAATGCTGATTTAATCCTTGTGATGGAGCACGGAAATATCGTTGAACAAGGTTCACACGTAGAGCTTTTGGCGCAAAATGGCGCATATGCTAAACTTTACAATTCGCAATTTGCGGAATAAAATTCGAAAAAGAAAAAGCCCGATTCTTTCGGGCTTATTTTTTCAAGTCGGCTTAATATTTGTTCGAAAATTCTGCAATTATAGCAGATCTGTTTGCGATTTGTATGCCGTCGGTTCGCGAGATAGGATCGCTACTATAAATTCCAGTCAAATAATTGAACTTATTCCCAAGATGGGGATGTTCTTTTTGACATTTCGCCCACCCTTCTTCAATCTTTCTGAAGAATTTGCGTCCTTCTTTAATAAACAAATGAAAAACTTTCGCATAAGCCAAAAATTCGATCAAGTTTGCTATATCGTTTTCAGCATATGCTTTTTCGAGTTTTTCGCGAACTTCAGAATTTGAAAGTTTTGGACTAAGTGTTCCGCTTTCAAAATGCGGACGTGGTAATTTGTTTTTCAAGTTGATGACAGCTGCTGGCATAATTATGCCCTCCTTTATATAAAATAGAATTTTTCAGCAAAAAGCCAACTTTGTAAAATACGAGCCAAAAGCTCATTTTTTTCAAAATCAGAGCTTTTCAACTGGTATTATTTTTAGCATAAAAAGCATTTTTTTGTCAATACTTCGAAAAAAATAAATTAATAAAACTCTTCACTTTTTTTAAAGCTTTTTATGATAAAATAGTTTTATACGGGCATAGCTCAGTTGGTAGAGCACAGGTCTCCAAAACCTGGTGTCGGGAGTTCGAGTCTCTCTGCCCGTGCCAAATTTGCCTTTTTACACCAGAAGTGGTGTTTTTTATTTTTACGCTTGTTTTTTACTTCATCCTAGTGTATAGTGGTTATGTTATGGATATTGTTATTGTGATCTTTGTTAATATTTTTGACGTCTTTCCTTGCTGTTATAACGTATATATTTGCTGTGTTACTATTTGCTTTTATGTTAGGTGGATTTCTTATTGCTATTTTGGGATACTTTAGAGTTAAGAGGCTTGAAAAATCCTGAAATTTTACAAAATAAGATTAAAAGTCATCGGCGTGTTTTTGAATATTTTTACAGGAATATTTTTAACTATAATAGCTGGTGTTGTTGTTATTTTAATGATGGGTGGAGGTTTTGCTATGATTGTCGTGTGGCTCGGTGGTCTTATCGCCACGCCTTTTGCATATGTGATAATCTATAACTTATCGTTTATTATTTTTGCTAAACGTAAAGACATTCGACTAAAACTCGAAGAACTAGAAATGTTGAAACGTCGGCAATAGATTTTGATAACTCTTTTTAAAAGTGCTATAATATTCCTATGTCTATAGTCGATAAAGAGTTTGGTGAAATTAAAATTCGAAAAAACAAACTCGCTCGCTCCGTGAAACTTTCTGTTGGCGTTGATGGAAATTTGCGTGCATCAATTCCCTATTATTCGCCAGAATTCGCTGTTCGGCGGCTTGTTAACGGTAATCGAGATGAAATTCGAAAAATGCTCGCAACGCATAACGCTAAAAATTCTTATCAAGACGGAGATTTAATTGGTAAAACGCACACGCTTTTTTTGCGACATTTTGACGGCGAAAATATAAAAATTTCGTTCGAAGGAAATCAGATTTTATTTCAAATTCCCGAAAATTTACCGTTCGAAAGCTCAATTATTCAGGCTGAAATTCGCAAAATCGTCGTTAAAACTCTTCGAAAGCAGGCTAAGGCTTACCTTTTACGTCGAATTGATTTTTTAGCGGAAAAACACGGCTTTTATTTTGAAAAATTGCGTTTTCCCCACACCGGCACTCGCTGGGGTTCATGTTCTTCGAGTGGTACAATTTCACTAAATATTGCGCTAATGAATTTGCCACATCATCTAATTGACTATGTGATTATCCACGAACTTTGTCATACACGACAGATGAATCATTCCAAAAAATTTTGGGCCGAAGTTTCAAAATATTGCCCAGATTACAAAAAATGCATTCAGGAAATGAAACAATTTTCACCAAACATTTAATCGCTAACTTTTCGAAAAACAAAGTCTTAAAGCGCTTGCGTTTTCTTTTGAAATCTGCTAAAATGGAACCATAAAGTTTAATCGTAAAGGTGAAAAATGAAAATATTAATGCTCGGGTGGGAGCTTCCTCCGCATAACAGTGGTGGTTTAGGTGTAGCTTGTTTCTATATGGCGAAAGCGCTTGCTAAAAATGGCGCCGATATTGATTTTGTTGTTCCGTATAAAAACAAACATACCGAAATCAAATTTATGAAAGTGTTAAATGCTACAAATTTTTCTGAAATTCATAAATTTGGGGCTGGTGCTTACGATTCTCCGCGTTGGACACGCTCAAGCCATAATGTTTCAAAATTTTTACCAGATATTCGCTCAATTCAGGCTGAGTATTGCAATTTTATTCGTGAATATTTAGCTGACCCAAAAAACAAACCAGATGTAATTCATGCTCACGATTGGCTTACAATGGAAGCTGGAATGCTTGCAAAAGATCTTACAGGTGCTCCCCTAATCACACATATCCATGCTACTGAATTCGATCGCTCTGGTGGAACTTTTGGTAATCAAAAAATTCATAATATCGAATACGCTGGAATTTGTGCGTCCGATAAAGTTTTTGCTGTTTCGAAAAATACCAGAAATGTTATTATTGAAAAATATCAAATTCAGCCCGAAAAGGTTGAGGTTGTTTATAACGCAATCGAAGCTTCAACTCTTGCCAACCCACAAGACTACGACGAGCGAACTTATCGATATCTGGAATATCTAAAATCACAAGGTTATACGGTTGTAATGACCTTAACACGCTTTACAGTTCAAAAGGGTTTAACTTTCTTAATGCAAGCTATATCTGAAGCGGTTTCGAAAAATCCAAAAATTGCCCTACTTCTTGTCGGCGACGGCGAACAACGCAATGAGCTCATTAAAATGGCGAGTGATTTTCAAATTTCGAATAAGATTTTCTTCACAGGATTCTTGCGTGGCGATAAATGGCGCGATGCGTACGGTGTGGCAGATGTTTTTGTGATGAGCTCTGTGAATGAACCTTTTGGTTTAACGGCTCTTGAGGCTGCGCATTTCAACAATGCATTAATAATTTCAAAACAATCTGGTGTTGGCGAAGTTCTTCAAAATATTTTGCGATATGATTTTTGGGATACAAAAAAACTTGCGAGCCAAATTTATGAAGTCTCAACCAATAAAGAACTTTTGCAAAACTTAAAAAATGGCGTTAGAAAAGAATACGACCGAATTTCTTGGGGTGATATTGCTGAACAAATTATGGAGGAATTCATCCATTTAACAGAGGTAAAAAATGACTAAAAAATCAATAGTTCTTTATCTTCATGTTCATCAACCTTGGCGTGTTCGCGACGACCAAACACTTTTTAATGTTGGCCTTAATGAAAATTATTTTAGCGAAAAAAAGGGATTAAAGCGCCAAAGTAATGGTGAGATTTTTCGAAAAGTTGCAGAAAAATCTTACATTCCAATGAATAATTTGCTTGAAAAACTTCTAAAAACACCCCTGAATTTAAATTCTCGTTCTCAATTACAGGAACTTTTCATTGATCAGGCTCAACAATTTGCACCAGAGGTACTTGAAAGTTTTAAACGTCTCGTTCAGACTGGTCGTGCTGAGATTGTTGCTGAAACCTACTATCACAGTCTTGCTTTCTTTTTTGATCGTGAAGAATTTGAGGCTCAAGTTCGCGCACATCAGGCCAAAATTCGTGAAGTTTTTGGTGTTGAAACAACTGCTTTTCGAAATACCGAGCTTTCTTATAACGACGAGCTTGCTAAATGGGCTGACGATTTTGGTTTTAAAGCAATTTTAGCTGAAGGTTGGGATCCGATTTTACAGTGGCGATCACCGAATCATCTTTATAAACCAAAAAGTACAAAAAATATTCGGTTACTTTTTAAAAATTATAAACTTTCCGATGATCTCGCTTTCAGATTTTCGAATCAAAACTGGTCGGAATACCCACTCACCACTTCAAAATATATCGGCTGGCTCGAATCTGCAAGTTATCACGGCGATTTGATAAATCTATTTATGGACTACGAAACTTTTGGCGAACACCAATGGGCAGAATCTGGAATTTTTAGTTTTTTTGAAAGTTTAGTTTCACATTGGCTACAGAACCTAAACCATGGTTTTAAAACCGTTACAGAAGCCGCAAAAAATGAACCAATCGCAGAAATTTCAATGCCTCAAACTGTCACTTGGGCAGATACTGAACGTGATTTAACTGCTTGGCTCGGTAACTCAATGCAACAAGAGGCAATGAGATATCTCTACGCTTTAAAGCCGCGCGTTTATAATTCGCACGACGGCAATTTGGTCGAAGATTGGCGCCGACTCACCACCAGCGACCACCCATATTATATGTGCACGAAATATTTCAACGATGGCGATGTTCACGCTTATTTTTCACCTTACAAGTCGCCCTATGATGCTTTTTTGTATTTTATGGATGCACTTCGCGATATGGATTTTCGTTTGAAGGATATTTCTCCGCTTGAACCACAAAAAGTTCAAAAAACGCAGAAAATTCTTCAAAAAACACTTTCAAAAACCCAAAAAATTACAAAACGCAAGAAAATATTTGCGAAAATGCTTCATCAGAACCTAATGTTTGCAAAACGAAAGCGAGGCTAAAATGGCAAAAACGGTAATCTTAAGTAATGGAAACTTAAACATTGGACTGAATGAGTTTGGTTTAGTAAGCGATTTCTACTTTCCTGATAATGGCTACGAAAACCATACACTTGGCTGCGACCTTTTTCATCGTGTTGGCGTGAAGATTGGTAATGAATTCTCTTGGCTTTATTCTGGTGATTGGCAATTATCAGCGGAATATCTCGAGAATGCGTTAATTTCGAAAACCACTGCAAAAAATCACAATTTACAAATCCAGATTGAATTTACTGATTTTGTGGTGAGTGATTTTGATGTCTTTGCTCGCAAAATTAAAGTTAAAAATCTTGCCAATTACCCGCGCGAAGTTCAGCTTTTTTTGCATCAAAATTTTGCGATTAATAGTAGTTTTTCATTTGGCCGATACAGTTCAATTTTTACCTTTCGAAAATGGGGAAAAGGCAATTTTGCATTATCGCGGCAAGCGAGCTTTTCTAATTTCAGCGCAAAGGGTTTTTAAAAATTCGCAGCAAACAACTTTCGAAGATTTCAAACAGCATACTGTTGGGCTTTTTGGGATCGAAAACAAACTTGGCTCTTGGGTTGACGCTGAAGATGGTATTCTTTCAGGCTCAAATGTCGAGCATGGGCAAACCGATTCAGTGATTGGCTTTAATTTTTCACTTGGAGTTTTTTTGAAAGTGCTGTTTTTTTCAATATTCAATTTCTTGTGCAGACAGTCACGAACTTGCGCGAACAAATTTTTCAGAAAATGCGAAATTTCGGCTTTTTCAAAAATTTTTTTAACCGAAACTCAAAAGTCTTGGCAAAAATGGCTTTTCACCTGCCCTTCGAGTTGCAAAAAAACTCGAACCAAAATATCAAAAAAAGTTTCATTCAAAGTTTAATGTTGGTAAAATCTCATCTTGCAAAAACAGGTGCGCCAATTGCTAGCAATGATAGTGAAATGCTCAATCATGCACGAGATGATTATTCTTATTGCTGGCCACGCGACGCTCTTTTTGCGATTTGGCCGTTAATTCGATTAGGTTATCGAGAAGAGCCGCAAAAAGTTTCTTTTCGAATTCTGTAAAAAAATCACTCACTTCTGGTGGTTTTATGATGCACAAATATCTGCCAAACGGCGAACTCGGCCCAAGCTGGCATCCATATTCTCAGGGTGGTGATTCTCGCAATCTACCAATTCAAATTGACGAAACTGCTGGAATTTTTATTCTTGCTGGCACAATATTACAAAAAGTTTCGTGAAGATTTGATTTTGGTTGAATTTTATGATGATTTAGTCAAGCCGATAGCAGATTTTTTTGGTTGATTTTTTTGTGATGAAAACAATCTTCCAAAAACCAAATTACGAACTCTGGGAAATGGATTTTCTGTCAACAACCTACTCAACTTCGGTTGTTTTTGCGGCACTTTTTGCGGCCTCAAATTTGGCCCAAATTACAAATCGTGCCCACGATGCCAAAAAATGGAGAGAAAAAGCTTTAGAAATTCGAACTGCAGCTCAAAAAGAGCTTTTCAACCCTGAGACTAACTATTTCTATCGCGGAATTTGGCCAGACGGCAATAAAGATTCAAAAAAATCGACTCTTCAAGTTTTTTTATGGTGCGTTTATGTTTAATCTCTTTGATTTTAAGAATGAAAAGCTCCATTCTGCTTTCGAAACTCTCGAAAATCGCTTCGACGCTCACCAGCAAATTGGTTTACCCCGTTTTGAAAATGACGTTTATTACCGTTTTAGTGATGATTACGAGGCAAATATTTGGCCAATCACAACACTTTGGCGAGCAGAGTTTTATATTGCGCTCGGAGATGTTTCGAAAGCAAAAAGAGATCATTGATTGGGTTTTAGCACAGCAAATTTCAACTGGGATTCTACCCGAGCAAATTGATCCGCGAGATTTAAAGCACCTTTCGGTTGCGCCACTCACCTGGTCACAAGCTGAATACGTCTCTGCACTTTTAGATTTGATTGCTTTCATGGAAGAAAAAGCATAAAAAGTACTTCCATTTTGATAATGACTATGATATAATTGTTGTAATGAAAACTTATTTAAGGAGGAAAATGAGAATAAAGGGCTACAAGATTTAATATCTTTTAATTTTAAAGTTGCAAAATTTAAAAAGAAAAATGCAGCTTTAGCTATAATTTTAACAATTGCAGCTATCAGTGGTTATAGTGCATTTAAACATTTTGCTGTCGCACAAAATGGCAATTTTGCTGATAATATTAAAAACTTTTTATGGAAATGATCTCAAAGAAGGATGATGGCTCAGAGAAAACTGAGTTTTATTC